>Ga0068856_100000029_pt1 | contig 130205 bp, 133 predicted proteins | sample KBSCornC62_FD_66595 | JGI IMG/M metagenome (GOLD analysis project Ga0068856, IMG submission 66595) | Corn rhizosphere microbial communities from Kellogg Biological Station, Michigan, USA - KBS Corn C6-2 | ecosystem: Host-associated > Plants > Roots > Rhizosphere > Soil ...
TGGTCAAGGGATTTTAAGTCCCTCGCGTCTACCAATTCCGCCATCCGCGCATTCGAGGAATAATTTCCTCATTTCAAAATACACATGGAGGCACGTACGGGAGTCGCACCCGTCTACGCGGTTTTGCAGACCGCTGCGTAACTGCTCCGCCAACGCGCCGTCCAATTCATTATAACAGATACCAACGTAGCACAATAAAAATCACTTCGATTGATTTGACAATACCGAACAACTCTTGCAAACAGAGGCGAAGTCTGGTATATTTTGAAGGTACATTCATCCCTATGCACTGGTGGCGGAATTGGTAGACGCGCTAGCTTGAGGGGCTAGTGGCCATTGCGGCCGTGGAGGTTCAAGTCCTCTTCAGTGCACCATGAATTTATACCTATAAAAAATACTCCGACTACGGAGTATTTTTTATTAATGACAGCAAAAGTATTACAGCTACGGTGTTTTATATACTGAGCCGTTTTCAACCGTCCAGTATTGTACATCCGCATACCGATCCGCAAGTGTCACGAGATGACCACCCGATCTCACTGCTTGTACTCCACTTGCTGTTATGTATTCGACTGCCGGCTGGTAGAGCGCAACAGCTGGCGCATCTGCAAGCCACTGTTGCACAAACAAGCTATACTTTGCGTTACGAAGATCCGGTTCAAGTCGTGATCGAGCGCTTGCAAGGCTTGCATCGACAATACGGTTTGAGTAACTTGAGAAATTATATCCTGACATACCGATTTGTGAAGAATGCCAGTACGCGTACACGTCAGGATCAGCACCAATCGAAAGTTCATATAGAAGAACGTCAAAGTTACGTGCCTGCAATACATTTTGCACGAATGTCGATGTTGCACTCGAAGTGTCAATGACGTTAGTGGTTACCTTTACGCCAATTTTACGCCACTGATCCTCAACCTGCTTTAAAACTAATTCATATTCACTGTCCTTAGTTGTGGTAATGCCAAGTTGTAATGTATGTCCATCTTTCACGCGGTACCCATTTGTCATTTTCCATCCACTACCGTCTAATAGCTGGTTTGCTTTGGCGATGTCAGGCGCTGGCGCATGTGGCACATTCGTTCCCGTTAGTTGGTTCTCAAGTAATGGACCGTCAAGTGGCAGCACGCCACCACCAAGAGCTTTACGAATGTCCGCCGTATTTGTAGCAAGTTGTAACGCTTGCCGCACAGGCACATCCTTTAAGACGGGGTTCTGGGTATTGAACAACAAGTAGACGCCGCTATCGACAGGTTCCGAGGTAGTCGTGACCTGCTTGCTTTTTACATCCTTCACACCCGTTACAGAAATATCCGATGCTCCACTTACTTCACCGTTATTGACGGCCCGTATAAGCGCTGTTTCCGTAGAGTACGAATGCAGCTCAAATCGATCAAGCTTTGGCCTTCCCGCATAATACTTCGTATTTGCAATCAAATGAACTACTTTTTGACTACTTGTCGTATCAAGCTGCTGCAGTCGAGAAAATTTAAATGGACCACTTCCTACTGGGCTTTGACTAAATACGCTTTCGCGCACCGCAGATGGGTCAAGTGACTTCAAAAGATGCATCGGCATAATTGGGAATGTTAGTGCTTGAGGAAAAGCTGCATACACGGCCGGGAGCGTAAATTGCACTGTCGTATCATTAATTGCGGTTACTGAGATATCGAGCCAATTCACTCTTAGCGGCGACCGTGTCGCCGGATTCTTAATGAGATTAATCGTAAACACCACATCCTGCGCCGTAAGCGGCTGCCCGTCGTGCCATTTTGCGTCACCACGTATTGTCACTGTATAGATTTTTTGTGAGCTATCAGACGTCATTGCCGTCGCTAAATCCTGGTGCAACGACCCTGTTCGGTCATAATTATATAACGATGAAAAAACTAATCGCGAGACCGAAGCCTCCGCATCCGTTGACGAGAAGAGAGGATTAAGCGTGCCAATCCGACCCACCACACCCTCGACATAGGCACCCCCACTTTGAGGCACTGCCATCATATAGCTATCTTGACTCCACAAGATCTGGACACCGAGCCCAGCAATTAACACTCCAACGAATATCAGCCAGATGGTAATCTCCCGCGAGACAAGGCGGATATTATCAATACGGCCAAGCACAAACTTATGTGCGTGCTTCGTCGACACTACCTCTGCACGACGCATTCGACGAAGAAGCTGCTTGCGATTCAGCTTTACGCTGCGAACTTTGTCCCACCCCTTTTGTTCGTCGTTCACGCAGCAATCACCCGCTACTTAAGATTCGGGACGACAAGTCCAATAAGAATTGACAGGACGAAAATAACTGCAAGAACGATAGTAACCTCAAAAAGATTCTTATCGAGCCCACGTCGTGTAGTATAAAGTTCGTTCGACCCGCCAAAGCCCGCACCTAGGCTCGCGCCACGCTGCTGAAGCAAAATTGCAATAATAAGAAGTACCGCCGAACCGACAGTAATTACTTGTAAGATACTCGTTACATTCATGATTTCTCCTCCCGTGTGCGTCCGTATTCAAGTTCAAGTGCACTACTTACAATATAGTTTACCAAACTTAGCACTAATCCGGTAAGAACTGAGTTAAGAAAAGTCATATGCATTCCCGGCGCAAGCTTGAGTGAAATGTATACCATAAGGCCATTCACGATAACCGTAAACAGTCCAAGGGTAATAAGAATGGCCGGAAGCGATAAAATGATCACAATAGGCTTAAGGACGGCATTCACAACTGAGAAAATAAGCCCCGCTACTAAAAATACCGATATACTATTTGAGATTTGTTCGTTGCTATAGCCGGTACCGAAAATGCGTACAGCAACCCATAAACCAAATGAGTTGAGCACCCAACGTATAACAAATGTAAAAAACTGGCGTTTCATTGTTGTAGATATTATATCGAATATGCTAGCGAAATACTAGATAGTAAGCGCAGTCGATAGATGCCCTGTCATATTTTCGTTTCCGTTCTTTGTAACAAGAATATCGTCCTCAATACGTACACCGATTGACTCTTCAGGGATATAGATCCCCGGCTCCACTGTTAGCACCATTCCAACTTCCAGGTAGCGTGGCCTACCGAGGCTATCATGGGTATCCACGCCAAGGCCATGGCTTACCGCATGGGGGAAGTATTTCCGATACGTATCAGTATCGTTCATATCTGTGAGCAAACCGAGCTTCAGTAGAGCCTGTTTCATAATTTCATCGACTTGCTTGAGGTAATCGGCAATTGGCAAACCAGGAGTTATGAGTTCAATAATCGCCTGTTCGGCTTCGACGACAGCCGCATGTACGGCAACCTGCCGTTTGGTTGGATTACGGCAATAGGTACGCGTTACGTCTGCGGAATATCCGTCCACTCGAGCACCAATATCAATAAGTACCATTTCACGCGCACGTAGTTTCCCTGAATTATTTACATAGTGCAGCGTACATGCATGATTACCACTTGCAACAATCGGCTCATACGCATGATCAGCTCCTGCTTTATGAAAAGCATAAATAAACTCAGCCTCAATCTCAGCTTCCGTCTTAAAATCCGCAAGACGTGATTGCACCAACGCAAACGTATCACAAGTTAGCTTCATCGCGGCGCGCATTCGAGCCAGCTCTTCGGGCTGTTTAATTGCTTTCAACTCCGCAAATAAGGCGTCACAATATTGCACCGATTGGAAGATGCGCTTGAGCATGCTAACAAGTGTGGATTTTGCCGGATTAAGCATAAATTCGTGGTCTTCTTTTTGCGTAAGCGTATACGCAATGGTATGGTGCCGATGAAGCTGACGTAGATACGCCTCAAACTCACGCTGCGGAATAATGTGCTGAATGCCACTCGTCGCTCGAATTTGATTATCATCCGATTCGCCGTTAAAGATCACGTCAACTTCCGAACGCTGAGGTCGCACAAGTGTCGCTTCACCTCGTGCGGTATCAAGCACCACCTTCCAGCCTGGCTGATTAATGCCCGTCACCCACCAGAATGAAGATTCTTGCAGAAATGGTGCAGCCATATCACCAGATTGCTGCATACTATCGTAGGCGGTAAGGATGATGAGTTCGCCTTTAGCTTTAGCAAATAATCGTTTACGGTTATTGGTGTGAAACATATTTCTATTGTAGCAGGCAGGTATTATTCTTGAGCGCCAATATGTGCACGAATGCGGCCGGCAAGTTTTGCCCCAACCGCCGCACGAAGCTCGGCTTCAGTCGCCGAAGAAATCCCTCGCACACTACCAAACTGTTTTAGCAACTTCTTTTTCATCACTGGACCGATTCCTGGAATATCATCAAGCTGACTCTTCGTTACACCCTGGCGCTTAAGGGTTGTATGATAACTCACCGCAAAACGATGCGACTCATCGCGAATTCGCTGGAACAATTTCGTCAACTCGTCATACGGACTCAAACTATCGCCACCGCGAAGATTACGCGAGTGCCCGCCCGCATTATGCCGCCCAACGTGCAGGTTCGCAAAGTAGTATCCGCCCGACTCGATCACACTCACACCTTCACGCGGTGTATGAATAAGTTGCTGCAAAAAACTATCATTAATGTGCGGTGCGTTTTTTGCCACCACCAGTTCTTCTTCGCGCTTTGCAATACTCACCGCGGGCACTTGAATACCCGTAAGTTCCAGTGCGCGTTGCGCCGCATGCAGCTGACCCTTACCCCCGTCGATAAGAATCAGATCCGGCAGTCCCCACGCCTTAATATTTTTTTCGCTAAATCGCCGTGATATTGTTTCAGCCATATTTGCTGTGTCATCGTTCGTCGCCCGGCTCATTTTAAATTTTCGGTAGTTACTACGGTCGCTCACGCCATTTGTAAAAACCACCATACTCGCGACAACATTCGTACCGCTCATATGTGAAATATCATAGCCCTCAATTCGCGCGGGTACAGTAGCCAGGCCTAATAGTTCAGTAAGTTGCGTAAGCGCCTTATCCTTTGCAATATCCATGAATTCCTTATCGCCAAACATAATGCGCCGCTGCAATTCCCGTAGGTGCGAAAGCTTGTTACGATAGCTCGCCGCAAGTTCAAATTCTTCATTCTTAGCCGCGCGCTTCATATCTTTTTCGAGCGATTGTACTATCGCTGTGCGCCCACCTTCAACATATTTGATGAGCTTTTTAAGGCTCGCTTTGTATTCGACGCTCGTAATATCACGGCGTGGCTCAAGGCCAATCTGCACGTCGAGACTGTTGCGGTCTCGGCGTGTCTCGTTGGTGTAATAGGGGAAAACTTTTCGCAGATAACGAAGTGCTTTTTTAACAGCGAATCCATTGTAAAATGGGCCTATATATTTCGCACCGTCATCTGCTGGATTGCGCGTAAAGGTAACCGTAGGCCACTCGCTTTTCATATCAACGCGCACAAACATTTGCGACTTATCGTCGCGGAGCAAAATATTATATCGCGGCATATACCGCTTAACCATTTCGCTCTCTAAGAACAGCGCGTCAATCTCACTCTCAGTCTCAACCCAGTCTGTATCGGCAATTTCATTAACGAGAGCAAGTGTCTTAGCATCAAAATCTTTTTTACTCTGAAAATACTGACGAACGCGATTCTTTAATACCGCAGCTTTTCCAACGTAAATAATCTCGCCATCTGCCGATTTATGAAAGTACACGCCAGGGCTGTTTGGCAATGTCGTTAATTTTTCTTTGAGCGCCGTATTCACTCTTTATAGTATACGCTTACTACCAAGGTCGCTCATAGTGGCACGTATAGCCGCCGGGGTTCTTTTGCAAATAATCTTGATGATATTCCTCGGCCGACCAGAATTGTGTAAGTGGTTCAATGCTTGTAGCTATCGGTTTCTCCCAGTTCGTCTGGTTGCGTATAATCGACTGCTCTGCGGCGCGCTTCTCAGTTTCGTTCTCATAAAAGATTACCGACCTGTAGCTTGTGCCGACGTCATTACCTTGCCTATTTTTAGTCGTTGGGTCATGAATCTTGAAAAAATAATCAAGAAGCTCGTCGCGTGAAGTTACCGAAGGGTCAAATGTCACTTCAAGCGTCTCAGCATGTCCTAGATGATTCTCATACGTTGGGTTGTCATTATTGCCACCCGCATAGCCAACGCGCGTATCAGTTACCCCTGACTGAGCACGAAACAGCTCTTCCATACCCCAGAAACATCCGCCACCAATTGTTAGCTTATCCATAATACGAGTATACTAGATGTATGAGAAATCCGTCACTCACGCCAGAACAGCAAGCCGTATTATTTGATAAAGCTACCGAAGCTCCCTTTAGTGGCAAGTGGCTCACTAACCACGATGACGGTACCTACACGTGCGCAAACTGTGGCGCAAAACTATTCGATGCACAAACGAAATACAATAGTAATTGTGGGTGGCCAAGCTTCGACCGTGCAATCAAAGGTTCGGTTGTTTTTACGGAAGATACTTCACACGGTATGGTACGCACCGAAGTAACCTGCGCTAATTGCGGCGGGCACCTCGGCCATATTTTTCCTGATGGCCCGCAAGAAACAACGGGTGATCGCTACTGCATAAATTCTTTAGCGCTCGATTTTATGAAACGCTCTTGATCTTAGACGCGAACCTACTTTTTAACAATCTCTGCAACTCGAGCGCGAAGTTTCGGAATAACGCCTTCTTCAAACCACGGATTTATTTTACGCCAACGAAAGTTCAATGGACTCGGGTGGACAAGCGGGAAAAACTTCGGTGCATATTTATGATACGCAAACACCGTTTCGGTTAAGTTTTTGCCTGCTTCTTTTGCCAAGTAGTACTTCTGCGAGTATGCGCCAACTAGTATAATCAGCTCAACATTTGGCATATGCCCAAACAGCTTTGGATGCCACTTCTCGGCGAAGCCTTTTCGTGGCGGCAAGTCGCCATGTGCGCCCTTGCCTGGATAGTAAAAATCCATCGGGATCAACGCAATGAGATCAGGATCATAAAATTGCTCGTCGGTCACGCCAAGCCACGAGCGTAGCAACACGCCGCTTGCATCATTCCATGGCTTCATAGATTCCTGCGCCCTCCGGCCTGGTGCTTGCCCCACAATGACAATACGAGAACGGCTTGATGCCGTGTACACCGGCACATACCCTTTTGCCGTCATTTCAGCATTCATTGGATCATCGATAATCGCCTGGTAGATTTCGTCTAATGCGTCGCCCACCGTCGTCCCAAATGCTATTTTGCCGCTTGTTCAAGCACATTGACAAGGTGCATCTTTGGAACCATGCCAATAACATGGTCGACAACTTTGCCACCCTTAAAGATATGCATATTTGGAATGCTGCTGATACCATACTCTACCGCTAATGCAGAGTTCTCGGCGCCGTCTTCTATATCAACTTTAACAATATCAACCGTTTCATCGAGTTCATCGCCTAGGTCGTGGAGAGTTGGTGCCATTGCACGACATGGCGGACACCATTCAGCCCAAAAATCAACAAGGACTGTTTTTTTACTATTCAGTACCTTATCTTCGAATTCTTGCTTGGTTCGTGTATTATATAGCGCCATAATACTTTAAGTATACCACTATTTTTAATACATAGCCAGAAAGGCTAAATTCCTGGAGCACCACGCTTATACACCGCACCCGCAACAACTGGCTTACCGAGTGAGAAATCATCAGCGGGTACAAGTGCATACAAATCAAGATGCTCAATGAGGAATGTGTACATATTACATACATCCTCGAGCGCTTCGCCATCTTTAGCCGTCTCTTGAAGCTCGCTAAGTGTCAGCCACCGCAAATCCATAGACTCGCCGTCCACAACACCGTTCATAGGCGCGCCATGTGCGACGAACCCAAAACATAAATCGGAGTGATAATGATCATTACCAACATTATGCGTGTTCATCAAAAAAGGCGTCGGATGACTAACGTTGTTCCCGTCAACTACGCGATCTGCCGTATACTGTACGACTTTTAATTCATCAAGCTGGTAGCCACTCTCCTCTTCGAGCTCGTGGGCGATTGCCATCCACGGTGTTTCGGTGAGTTCGATATGGCCGCCGATTTGCATTAGCTTGCCAATCTTTTTATGCATATGCACGAGGCAGCGCGGCTCATCGCCATCGACACGCACGATATACCCGCTCACCGTCATATCGTGCTGGTCGGGTTCGTTATGGATATGTGGCATTACGCAGTAGCGCCAATTTTAGCGTTTTGTGTTTCTCGGCACTGCTCGGTATGAAATAGTAGTTCGGGCTGCTGCTTGCAATCCTCGCAGATCAATACAAGTTCGTTGCATTCCGTTTGGGCGCAATTTTCGAAGTTAGAAGTTTTCAAACCGCAATGTGTACACTCGCCAATTGTTTTTGCATGGTCACTAAAGTTTACCGTCATACGGTTATCAAATACTCGAAGAGAGCCTTCCCAGAGCCCATCATCACCGTATGCTTCACCATACTTCACGATGCCGCCATCGATCTGATAGACTTCATTGAAGCCGCGCTTTTTCATCATGGCACTAATCACTTCGCAGCGAATGCCTCCTGTACAGTAAGTGATAATCTTTTTGTCTTTAATATCGTCATACTTGTCGCTTTCAAGTTCTGCAATAAAATCACGTGAAGTATTAGTATTTGGCACGATCGCGTTTTTAAACTTACCAATTTTTGCCTCGTGTGCATTGCGACCATCAAAAAATACAACATCATCGCCATACCTTTCGACAAGCTCGTGCACTTGTTCGGGCTTAATATGCTGGCCACCGCCAACAACCCCATTTTCGTCAACATCAAACTCATTGTCACTATTTTTAAACCCAACGAGTTCTCGACGCGATTTTACGCTAAGACGTGGGAAGTCTTCCCTGCTGCCGTCGCTCCATTTAAATACGATCCCCTTGAAACCAGGGTACTGCTTGGTCGCCTTCACGTAGGCTTTCAAGTCTTCGATATCCCCGCCCACCGTTCCATTCAGACCATCCTTACTTACTAATATACGCCCGCGTAAATTCAATGATTCACAGAGCGTCTTTTGCCATAATTTCATTACCTCAGGGTCGGCAATCGGCGTAAATTTGTAGTACAGAAGAATCTTTTGCATCGGTAGGTATTATACCACTTTTGGCTAAAATAATCTAGCAGGCTTTATCTACGGCCTGCTGTCGCTGAAGGCTACGTAACGATATTGTCATCGCCGTAATTGTCAAAGATGTAAACAATAACCCGCTCAGACATATATGAAGAAGACTCGCTCCTTGAAAAACAAGAACAGCACCCGTTATCAGCGTAGCTGCAGTACTCGCGCCAACACGAGCGACGTTCCGTACAGATGGCCGAACAATTGCAATAACTGCAAATACTAAACTAAGTAACGCTATAACAATATGAAGAATAATCATAAGCTTAGTATACCACGAAGTCTACTCTGCCTCGCGCACAAGCTTACGCCACTCGCCCCATACAACCCACACAATAATGGCGTCGAGCGCTGCAAACGCTATCATACTAATCGATGGCTGCACGATACAAACATATAGCTGGTATGCCAGGAAAAGCGCGAGTACCCCAAGGGCATACGGGTAAGCCCATAGTATCCGTCGCAGCAATGCGTACACTAACGCAAGCTTCACAATGCCATGAATGACAAGGAATAATATCACGACTGTAAGCCCGCCACGTGTAACATCGGTATCAACGTGCGCAATATACTGTGCCAGCTGGTGCATAAATTGGTGCGAGCTTTCGCGCGCCTCGCCAGTTAGGAACGAAAGAAGCTTATGAAGTTCTCCTGGCGCAACCAATAAAACAACTCCGGCAAGTAATTCAACTAGCCCATCAAAGCCTTTTATGGCCACTGTCAGCATATACACACGGTCAAACCACTTCGAATTACGTATCTGTTGCAATCGGTTCATACCATTAGTATACTAGATATCACTACGAACAGACCTGTTCCTCTTGTGCGCGACGTTAGGAACACTAACCACTCACGCGGCATTAGTACTAATAATTAACACTTCAAAGGATTTTTAATGACTGCTCAGCATCATGAGGCTCACTATGCCTAAGCGCCAAAGACCTGCAATCTTGGCTAAAGAAACAATCCAGCTATACTGGCATCAAATACGTGAAGATAAGCTGCGCTTCTGGTTAATGGCAACACTCATTCCGCTTGCATCGCTTGCGCTTGACACCGCCGTGCCATATTTCCTATCACAAGCCATCGGCACTTATGCAAGCGGTGACACCTCACATATGTATCAGCTATTGCAACTTGCCGGATTTTTTGTAGTTGTTGGTGTTTCGCTGAATCTCATAGGATTTCAGGTTGCCGTAACCCATGAATCAGCCGTGCGCACACGCCTTACCCGCAGTACCCTCGCCACTCTCCTCGAAAAAGAACAGGAGTTCTTTGGTAACCAAAAAATTGGTGGGCTCACTGGCAAATTTATCGACTTCGTAAATGGTCACATCGGCATTCAGGATTTATTCGTGCTACGCACAATGTCATTTGCCGTCAACATTATTGTTGGACTCACACTTATTGCACTACACACGCCAACCCTCGCCGTAGTTATTCTCTTCTTAATTGCCGGGCTACTTATTCAGGTACGTGTGTTCCGCCGTATGCGTGAAACCATTCGCGCCCAGCGCAAACGGTTAATTTCAGAGGTAAATGGAGCTGTTGCTGACACCATCACAAACAACCTTACGGTTAAAACCTTCGCAGGCGAATCCTACGAAATTGAGCGTGCCGAAGCAATTAGCCGTGAATACCAGCGGGCATATCGTAAAGATTTTGGCATTATGAGTTATGAAGGTTCGGGCCGTATTTTATTCATGCAAATCTTTCAGATTGCTTCTATCGTCATTATCGGCACACTCCTTTTACATCATGCGATGCCACTCGCAATTGCCATCTTCACCATCGCGTACCTCCAGCGTCTTGCAGCACAGCTATTCACACTTGGAGAACTTATCAATGGGTACGATAAAATCTTGCTTGAGGCGACGCCAATGACGGAAATCCTGCTTGATCCACCCAAAGTCGTGGACACTTCTGATCAACGGCTCAAAGTAACTCGCGGCGAAATAGATTTCGACAATGTCAGTTACGCTTACAGCGATTCAAAGGAAACCGACGTCCTTAAACAACTAAAGCTACGCATCCCAGCAGGTCAAAAAGTTGGACTCGTTGGCGTTTCTGGTGCAGGCAAGACTACCATCACGAAACTCCTGCTACGATTTGACGATTTAACAAAAGGCGTTATTCGTATCGACGGTCAAAATATCGCAAAGGTCGCTCAGCACAGCCTCCGCGCCTCGATTGCCTATGTCGCTCAAGAACCGCTACTATTTCACCGAACGCTTGCCGAGAATATTGCCTACGGTCGACCAAGCGCAACAATGGAAGAAATTCGCACTGCAGCCGCGAAAGCCCACGCGCTTGAGTTTATCGAACGACTACCTCACCAGTTTGAAACTGTTGTTGGTGAGCGTGGCATTAAACTGAGCGGCGGTCAGCGTCAGCGCGTGGCGATTGCCCGAGCCATCCTCAAAGACGCACCAATCTTAGTACTCGACGAGGCTACCTCAGCACTCGATAGCGAAAGTGAAAAGCTTATTCAGGCGAGCCTCGAAACGCTGATGGAGCACCGCACAAGCATCGTTATCGCCCACCGCCTCAGTACCATTGCCAAACTTGATCGTATTATCGTATTAGAGCATGGCACCATCATCGAAGATGGCACCCATACTGAACTCCTTAAGAAAAAACAAGGCATCTACGCATCACTCTGGAAGCACCAATCAGGCGGGTTCATCGAAGATTAAGGCAATCACCGTTTGCAGACATACAAACATTGTGTTACTATAATTTTTATCGTTAACTGCTAAAGGAAAGGCCAATCAATGCTAGATTCTGTAACTGCCTGTATTGCGCCCTTTTCTGCAGCGTAATATCTCGAATCAGTAATCTCATAGTTAAACCATCGCACCCTGTGTGTTACAGTGTGCACAAATCCCAGAAAGGATCGTATGCAAAAAGACATACTTGCGCTATTCTGGCGCACAACAAAACCATTTTCTACCAGACGCAACTTCGCGATTTTCTTGGTGCTCTTCTCGGTTGTTACCGAAGGGTATATCGCACCATATATCTTGTCGCAATTTATTAATATGCTACAAGCCGGTTCTATTACGCTTAACGCGAGCATTCCACTTATTATCGCTTACGGGGGTACCTTGCTTGCAAGCACTGTCATCTCTTGGCGACTCACACTTTGGCTTACATGGTCATTCGAGGTGCTTGCTACACGCAACTTAGCTTCTAAAGTCCTCAAGCATCTGATGGGACACAGTCTCAACTTTCACGCCAATCGTTTTGGAGGCTCAATCATTAGCCAAACGACAAAACTTCTCAGCGCGTTCGAACGATTCTGGGATACTATCATTTGGGACCTCTTGCCTATTGTTGCAAGCATCACGGCGGCCGTCACTATCCTTTCGTTCATATACTGGCAGTATGCACTCTTCCTTTTGATAGTTTCCATCATCTTTGGTTTTAGCGTACTTTTTGGATCGCGTTTCCTACGTATTCGCAATGAACGAGAAACGGAAGCCTGGAATAAAATGACCGGGTTTGTCGCCGACGTCGTGACCAACATATCTACCGTTAAGGCATTTGGCGCTTCTTCACATGAACATGCATCAATGCAAAAACGTACCGCCGAATGGGGCGACCGTTCGTTTGATTCTATGCGCGGACTCGTCAGTGTGAGCACCATATGGTCGAGCTTGATCATGATTATTTACGTCTGTGCCCTCGGCTTTGCTGCGGTTGCTGGCGAACATCACAGCATCAAAGTTGGCGCTGTGTATCTTATGCTCACCTACACCCTCGGCGTAGGTCGCAACCTTTGGTCACTAAACCACGTTATGCGCCAATACAACAGTGTCATGGGCGATGCTTCAGCAATGACAAAAGAGCTCAAGCTTGAGTACGACATCAAAGACAAAACAGCCAATACACTAAAAGCAGCGAAAGGTAAGATTTCGTTTAACGACGTCACGTTCGCGCACGACGGTGGCGCAGGTGAAGGTATCTTTAACAACCTAACCCTTACTATTAAGCCAGGCGAGCGCATTGGTCTTGTTGGCCATAGCGGCTCAGGCAAGACAACGCTCACCCGCCTGCTTCTTCGCTTTAGCGACATTGACGGCGGATCAATCAGCATCGACGACCAAGATATCGCTGAAGTCACCCAGCAAAGTCTTCACCAGTCGATTGCCTATGTCGCTCAAGAGCCATTGCTCTTTCATCGAACCCTTGCTGAAAATATTGCCTATGGCAAGCCAGATGCCACTCGTGAGCAGATTATCCGGGCCGCAAAACAAGCCCACGCCTGGGAATTCATTCAGAAGCTCCCCGAAGGTCTTGAAACAATGGTCGGTGAGCGCGGCATCAAACTGAGCGGCGGTCAGCGCCAGCGCGTAGCGATTGCGCGAGCCCTACTAAAAGATGCGCCAATCCTCGTGCTCGACGAAGCAACGTCGGCGCTCGATAGCGAAAGTGAAAAGCTTATTCAGGAGTCACTCGACACACTCATGCAAAAGCGCACAAGTATCGTGATTGCCCATCGTCTTAGTACTATTGCGCAACTCGACCGCATTATTGTGCTCGAGCACGGCAAGATTGCCGAAGACGGCAGCCATCAAGAGCTCATCGCTAAGAAGGGTATCTACGCATCACTCTGGAAACACCAATCAGGTGGATTCATCGAAGCTGACGAGTAAAGTCGACTTTACTAGATCGATGCTCAGCCTAGTGCTACCATAAATCCATGAGCTACGAACCCGACGTCCATACTGTTCAGACCAGCATACTGCGCGCATTACTTTTTGTGCCCCACGCTAATTTTGCCGAACTACAAAAAACAACAAACCTCAGTAGTGACCATTTCACATTTCATATCAAAAAGTTAATGAGCGCTGGGCTCGTTGAAAAAACGACCGAAGGATACCGATTAACGTCGCGCGGTAAAGAATATGCCAATCGAATGGACACCGATGAAAACGAGATTGAGAAACAACCAAAGGTATCGGTTGCATTAATCGTTGAGCGACAAAATGGCGAACGCCGAGAGTTTATTGTTCAACAACGGCTAAAACAACCTTACTATGGATTCTACGGACGGCTTGGCGGTAAAGTGCGCTGGGGTGAAAGTTTTGAAGAAGCAGCCACGCGAGAACTAAAGGAAGAGACCGGTCTCACGGGCGATTTCACGTTTAGCCATATATTTCACAAACGTGATTACCGAAAATCCGATGGCACGCTGCTCGAAGACAAAATCTTCGTTGTTATGCACTGCAACAACGCAAGCGGCGACATGATGGAAGAATTTGAAGGGGGAAAAAACTTCTGGATGACTCAAGAAGAACTTATCGCACAGGATAAAATCTTTGAAAGCGCGCGCGATTTTGTTGCACTTTACGACCGACGTGTAAGTTATCACGCGCAAGAATACACGTACGACGACAGCGAGTATTAAAAATACCGCACCTACTGACTGGGTGCGGTATTTCTTATTTATATAGCTACTTTTGAGTTTCGCCTTCTTCTTTTTCTTCCGTCTGCTCTTCTTCGCCCTCTACGACAACCTCCTCTTCATCGGTGCTTTCGCCTGCTGCCGCCTCATTCGCTGCTTCGAGCGCGGCTGGCTCGTAAACGTTCGCTACAACGAGATCGGTGATTGAAGGTTTGTCTTCATCTTCTTCGTCTTCGTGACGACCGCTATCATGCTCAACAAACTCAACGCCACTTGGCAAGGTAATGTCACCGAGTGTTACACGATCACCAACTGTGGCAAGATGAGCAATGTCAACCTCCAGTGCTTCTGGAAGATCTGCAGGCAATGCGCGAATTTCTGCTTTATCAATCGCTTGCAGTACAACAAATCCCGCCTTTTCAGCGGCACTTTCACCCACACTCAGCAAGTGAATTGGCACTTCAGTAGTAACTGGCTCATCAGCTTTCACAGCATGAAATGACACGTGACGAACGACGCCATGGCGTGTTGGATCAAACTCAACATCTTTAATAAGGGCGATGCGACGTTTGGCACCAGTAAGGTGAACTGGCGAGTGTTTACCTGCCTGAGCGACAACTCGACGCAATTCCCCTGCATCGGCTTGAATCGGCATCGGCTCCATACCATGCCCATATACGACACCAGGTATAATACCTTCGGCTCGTAAGTTTCGAACTTTTTTACCGTGAACAGTACGCTCACTTATACTAAGGCTTATCTTCTCTCCCATTTCTCTCTTCCTTTCGTTAGATACCTGTGCGGAGGTGTGATGTTTGCACTTATTATTGTAGCACGCCCAGAAAAGCGCTGGCAAACGACAGTATGCTACAATCAAGGTAATGGAAAATTTACTTCACGCAATCACGAACCTCGGTCCACTCGCTGTTATCCTTGTTATTTTTGCCGAATCAGGGCTTATGGCTGGATTCTTCCTGCCTGGAGATAGCCTACTCTTTATTGCCGGGACCCTCGTTAACCAACATATATTTCATATAAACATCTTTGCCTTTGCAATATTGCTTTTTGCTGCTGCAGTCATCGGTAACAGTACCGGCTATTACATTGGCCGCAAGGTAGGTAGGCGCCTTTTCCAGCGACCTGATAGCCGATTCTTCCGCCAGGAATATCTCCAGCAGGCAGAAAAGTTTTACGAAGACAACGGCTCAAAAGCAATCGTGCTTGCAATGTTTGTGCCTATTGTCCGCGCCTTCTCTCCGGTGGTCGCAGGTATCGGACGTATGCCATACAGGACATTCGTTACCTTCAATATTATCGGTGCGCTCATTTGGACATGCGGATTTACTTTCCTTGGCTACTTTGCCGGCGCCGTTATTCAAAAGCTTGGTATCAATATTGAGATTGCTGCTCTTATTATTGTGTTCTTGTCGCTACTACCCGGACTTGCCCACGTGCTAAAAGAGCCTGAAAATCGCGCTAAAATCAAGCATCACATTACAAAAAGAATTACTCGCCGCAAATAACGGCGAGTAATTCTTTTTGTAGGCTTAACTATTTTGCAAGCACTTGTTTAAGATACCTACCCGTAAAGCTATCCGCAGTCTTTGCGACATCTTCAGGCGTACCTTCAGCAATAATCGTACCACCACCTTGACCGCCTTCTGGACCAAGATCGATAATCCAATCGGCGCACTTGATAACTTCCAGGTTATGCTCAATAATCACCATACTATTGCCACCCTCAACAAGCCGCTGCAAAATTTCAAGTAGCTTCTTCACATCGGCAGTATGTAGACCTGTCGTAGGCTCGTCTAAAATATAGAGTGTTTTACCAGTACTTCGACGGCTGAGCTCACTCGCAAGCTTAATACGCTGCGCTTCACCCCCACTAAATGTCGTCGCCGGCTGGCCGAGCTTGATATATCCAAGACCAACCTCATTAATGGTCGCAAGTTTACGATGAATAGCCGGAACGTTTTCAAAAAATTCCGCAGCTTCGGCGACCGTCATTTCAAGCACATCGCTAATTGCCTTACCCTTATACTTGATCTCGAGTGCTTCACGGTTGTAACGCTTACCGTGACATTCTGGGCACTGGATGTACACATCTGGCAAGAAATGCATTTCAATCTTAATAACGCCATCACCCTGACAATTCTCACAACGACCACCCTTAACATTAAAACTAAAGCGGCCAGCTTTGTAGCCACGGACATTCGCCTCTGGCGTGCCAGCAAATAATTCACGAATCGGGGTAAAAACACCCGTATACGTTGCAGGATTTGAACGTGGCGTACGGCCAATTGCTGACTGGTCGATAATAATCGCCTTATCCAATTGATTAATGCCCTCGATATTATCGTGAGATCCTGGCACTTCCTGGGATCGATGCAAACGAGCTGCAAGTTCTTTAGCTAAGATATCGTTTACAAGCGTAGACTTACCGCTACCACTTACGCCTGTTACAAGTGTCATTACACCTAATGGGAACGCGGCATCAATATTTTTCAGGTTATTTTCTTTTGCCCCACGTACAATAAGTTTGCGATCACGATCAATTCCGCGACGCTTTTTAGGTACAGGGATTTTCTCGGTACCTGCAAGATACCGACCAGTAATACTATCTGGATTTTTCGAAACTTCCGCGGGGCTACCTGCGGCAACAATCGTACCGCCATGGACGCCCGCACCAGGCCCAACATCAACCAAATAATCAGCCTGAGCGATCGTATCTTCGTCATGCTCAACAACCAACACTGAATTGCCAAGATCACGAAGATGCTTCAGGGTTTCAATTAGTTTATCATTATCGCGTTGATGAAGCCCGATCGACGGTTCGTCAAGCACGTACAACACTCCTTGCAAACCAGAGCCAATCTGAGTTGCCAAGCGAATACGCTGCGCCTCACCACCACTCAACGTATTAGCGGCACGCGATAGCTCAAGGTAGCTTAAACCGACATTACTCATAAATCCAAGACGCGCCATAATCTCTTTCAGCACGAGCTTTGCGATCGTCATTTCACTTTCGTCAAACTTCAAACCATTGAATAATTCAATCGCATCATCAACGCCAAGATTACAAATATCCATAATCGACAAGCCATGCACCGTAACCGCAAGTACCACTGGCTTTAGCCGGGCACCGTGACATGCTGTACATTCACGCTCACGCATAAAACGCTCGATATCTTTACGCATAAATTCACTATCTGTCTCAGTGTGGCGCCGTTCAAGATTGGGAATAACACCTTCGTACGTCGAATCGTAGTATCGGCCTCCGCCCTGGAGCTCAATACGGTATTTCTGCTCACCCGTACCATAAAGCACCTTTTTTAAATCTTCTGGCTTTAGATCTTTCACTGGAACATGCAGGCTAAACCCATGCGCATCAGCTACGGCACTAAGGCGTTTCATATACCAGGCGTCACTCGTCACACGATTGTATGGGCGAATTGCACCTTCTGCGATGGTAAGATTAGGATTAAATACAAGATCTGGGTCGATTTCGAGGCGGCTACCAAGCCCGGTACATACCGGACACGCACCTTGTGGCGCGTTAAAGCTAAATAACCGCGGCTCAAGTTCGGGAATATCCTCACCAGGGTGATCGACACACGCGTAGCGCTGGCTATACGTATGCATCTCGCCGCTGTCAGCATCGAGTAACTGCACCACGCCACCCGCGATTTCAAGGGATTGCTCAACAGACTGCGTTACACGGGTAACCGCATCAGGGCGCACCACCAAACGGTCGACGACAATTTCAATATCGTGCTTGTAGCTCTTTTGCAGTTCAGGAAATTCATCAAGCGCGTAAATCACCCCGTCAACGCGTGCACGGGCAAATCCGGTACGCATATATTGCTCCGGTATATGAGCGAACTCGCCTTTTTTCTGGTTCACAACAGGTGCGAGCACCATTACTTTCGTACTTTCAGGAAGGCGCATAATTTCATCAATAATCGCCTGCGCGGTACGCCTATGTACCGGCTTGCCACATACAGGACAATGCGGTACGCCAATTCGAGCATACAGCAAACGCAGATAATCGTAGATTTCTGTTACTGTCGCTACGGTACTTCGTGGGTTACGACTGGTAGATTTTTGGTCGATCGAGATTGCTGGGCTCAGGCCATCAATGCTATCGACATCAGGTTTGTCCATAATACCAAGGAACTGTCGGGCATAGCTCGACAAGCTCTCGACATAGCGTCGCTGGCCCTCCGCATAAATGGTATCAAACACCAATGAAGACTTGCCGCTACCTGACAGTCCCGTTACTACAACTAGCTTGTCGCGAGGAATCTCAATATCAATATTCTTGAGGTTATGCTCGCGCGCGCCTTTTACTCGTATCAATTCCGACATCGAACTAATTATACACTAAATAACAAATTTTTTCCACTTGCTCATGCTTATTTTTCAGCTCTCATACCGTACACGCTTAAAAACAATATTGCTTAACTGTCATATATAGTTTATGATGGTATCAAACGGAGGTTGGTATCTATGAAAAAAGACTTTATTCCCCCACTAGTTAGTCTCGTGGCTGTGCTCGCTATTACCCAAGGCAAGTTCACGTCATCACTCACTAACCTGCTTATCGCAGGGGTTATTCCTGGTACTTCGCTCGTCCTTCCATCGTGGACTATGATGACTATTTACTGCCTCTCAATTACAGCAATCGTTACACTATATCTCGAAGGTACGATCGGCAAGGCTCGTGTCACCCGTAACGCCAAGCAGCGCAAACAACAGCTCCCGCGACGGCGCTTTACCAGTATCTAATTATCTTCTGCCGGCAGCACTGATTCAATCCAAAGCTGGATTTCTTGCAACATAAATTGATGATTTTCATCGGCGTCGCCGCTTAGTCGCTGTAGCGACTTCAAAACCTTCGGCAGCTGTTTATGCAAGCGTTCGCTTCGCCACTGTTCCCAGATGGTCATTTCGCTTTCTGAGAGCGTTTTAGGGTAATTACGCGCCTTATAGTGAAGTAGCAGCGGAGTAAGCCGCTCATCGACAAACTCTGGATGAAAATCAGCTAATTCGCGCTCGGTGGCATTACGCACCGTTTCAACGCGAAGTCGGTCACGATCATTCAAAAAACCATCATATAGCTGCGCCTCAGGGTCGGTGCTCGGAGTAAATTCTCGTTTTCGTTCATAAATAGCGCGCAGTTTTTCAGCAAATTCAGGGTGCGCAAGGAGGATTTTCATATGTTTCGCTACCGTTTCACTATCAAGTCCGACTTTTTGCCACCCATCACCTTGTTCCAGCACGCCAAGCGGTGCTACCGCTGGGCAATGATTGTATTGCAGCACCTTTACCGGCAACGGCGTAAATCCATCTTTCTTTCGATCTTCCCATGATGCAAACGCAATCTTCGCCAAGTCATTTTCACTCATCGCAATAAACGCTTCCGGATCATATCGCAAATCATACACGACCATATTAGCATTCGGTGCTGGCGCAATCGGAAAAGCAACCGTAATCTTATTCCAGGCGCTGTCATATCGGCCACTTGCGTATACAAACGGCTTCTTATCATCTAGGTTAACAAGCTGCTGAACTTCTTTTTTGCCCCTCATTTTCAAAAGGTACTGCAGCAGCTGTGGCTGCACATTGGCAATCAGCTTTGTCACACCAATCAGTGCATCGACATCACTCAATGCATCGTGCGCGTTTTCATGAGCAATTCCATTTGATTTTGTAATCAGCTCCAGGCGATTTGTCGGCTTTCCTTCGTTATCTACGGGCCATTCGATACCTTCTGGGCGGAGCGCACGAGTCATGCGCACAACATCGAGCAAGTCCCAGCGCGAACGGCCATCTTTATATGTCCACTCGTACGGATCATAGAAATTACGCCAAAATAAATGTCGCACAAACTCATCATCAAACCGTACATTATTAAACCCAACAGCAATCGTATCAGCTGTAAAAATCTCTTCGTTTAAAATCTTCGCAAATTCTGCCTCAGTATATCCTTCGTCGATAGTTTTCTGAGGTGAAATTCCGGTTACTAGCAATGCCTCAGGGCTTGGAATCGTATCGTCGTTAAGTGCGACAAGTACATTATACGGTTCGCCGATAGGATTAAAATCCCTATCAGTACGTCTACCTGCAAACTGCATAATTCGATCATCTCGTGCAGATAAACCGCTGGTCTCTAAGTCGTAAAAGAAAAAAGTTTGTGCCATCCTTATACCAGCATAACAAAAAAACGTCACTTTCGGGCGTAATGGCGTATACGGCAAGCTGGATATTGGCTGTTGATCTACTGTTCAGTTAATGTAAACTGTGTTGAATGACCAATTTGCACCATGCTCATTCCGCTTGCCCCCATACGGGTAAGTTCGTGACTAATACCAAGCCTACGCATAATATCGCGTAGTCGATTTACGCTCTCATATTGATCATAGTTAGTTCGACGCGCAAATTTCTCAATCTTATCACCATATACGTGATACATCTCGTCTGTTTCATCAAAAGATACTTCCCAATGATCAGATAGCGACTCTGCGCTTAGTGTAATTACCGGCGTATCATCTGCCTCTTCTTCAACGGTAGTTTGTACACGGGCAGCGACGACTTCCTTACGAAGTGCACGGAGTAACTCTGTCAATCCTTTATGAGCCGACGAAGAGATTGCATAAATCTCACTTTCCACTGGCAATACGGGGCGAAGTGCCTGTTTTTGCATCTCGATAATATCTTCATCGAGGCCATCGGTTTTCGTAAGCGCCACAATTTCAGGGCGATTCACGAGCTCCGGGCTATACGTCTCGAGTTCGCGGCGGATTGCCATGTAACTGCCGGCAACGTCATCGCTGTAGGCGTCGATCAAATGAAGCAAGACTGCGGTACGTTCAACATGGCGCAGGAACTTGTCGCCAAGGCCTTTACCTTCGCTCGCACCCTCAATAAGTCCTGGGATATCTGCGATCAAAAGATGCCCATCATCAATATCCGCAACCCCAAGATTTGGCGTAAGCGTAGTAAATGCGTAATCTGCAATTTCAGGACGCGCATTCGTCACTACCGACAAAAATGTTGACTTTCCTGCATTTGGAAATCCAACAAGACCCACGTCCGCAAGCAGTTTAAGCTCAAGCTCTGCTTCAAATGCGTCCCCCATCTCGCCAAGCTCTGCCATTCGAGGCGTCTGACGTACACTCGACTTGAAATGCGCGTTGCCAAAACCACCATCGCCACCTTTAGCGATTACCACTTCCTGACCTGGCTTCACGAGATCTGCGATCACTTTACCACTTCGCCGCACCACAGTACCAACAGGAACTTTTACAATGAGAGGCTGACCCATACGGCCTGCCTTTTTGCTGCCGCTCCCATTTACGCCATTGCTCGCAATCAGTCGTGGTTGGTAGCGAAAACTAAGAAGCGTATTAAGCTGCTCGGTTGCAAGGAAAATAACGTCCCCGCCTTTACCGCCATCGCCACCGTCTGGTCCGCCTTTATCGACATAGATTTCATGACGAAAACTGACGGCTCCATCGCCGCCTTTACCAGCTTGCACGGTTACGGTTGCAGTATCTACAAACATATTACGTAATTATAACACACAAAACTCAAATCGGATAGGTAATTACGGGCATCGCTAGAATGCCACGACATTATATTCTTTCGCAAAAGCACTCCTCGGACAAAGGAGTGCTCGTTGTCGTTCAAACTTCAGATTAGTGGATGTAGTTATAGTAACCACTTACCGCTTCGCTCCACGGAATGTCACCGTGGCCAACGCGTGCGAATCCACCGCCAAATCGGTAGCCATTCATTTCACTAATCGTAACAGAAACACCTGGATTTACTGATTCAACGATCGCAACGTGACCATATCCGCCACCATTCTGCATAACCGCACCTGGCGTAGGGTTGCCATCTACGAGATAGCCAGCCGCACGTGCATATGCAGCCCACGTACTTGCATTACCCCAGAAGCTACCGACAGGCATGCCAAGCTGCAAACGACGCTCATACGCATACCATGTACAGTTACCCCATGCATATCGATTACCGACAGAAGCCTTGGCAAGATAAGCATTGCCATACCCGCCACCGTAGCTGTTGCCATACCCGCCACCGCCTGTAGTTGGCGCGACATAGCCTGGACGCTCGTTGTTTGGCAATACTGCCCCTGGGAGAATAACCTGTGTACCAGCCGCTGGGTTGCCTGTCAACTCAAGATCATTAAAGGCAATAATGCTTGCGCGATCAGTACCATATTTAGAAACAATACTATCAATAGTGTCACCAGCCTTTACTGTGTACAAAACACCGTCTGTAGGGAGAATCGTAAGCTTCTGGCCAGGCGTCAAGGCTTCTGACGTAAGGTTATTAGCCCATTCGATCGTTTGTGCAGAAACACCATATTTAGCGGCCACTGCTGGAACGTTATCCCCGGCAACCGCAACATAATACTGTAATGTTCGACCATCAGCCGTTGGCTGGATAATTTGTGGCTTACTAATAACATTCGAGTCCGTCTGAGCTAGCACACTCTCTACAGAAAGCGTCTGCGAAAGGTTAGCGACGTTGTTACTAATTGGCATATCAGTGCTTTCAGCAAGTGATGAAGCTAGGTCCGTTGCCACCAACTGATCGACAGACACATTTGAAGTAGTTTGGGTTTGCGTCTGAGTTTGCTGTGTAGAAGAGCCTCCGGAAGCGTCCGCAAGCACTTTTTGGTTTACTGGCGGATGATACGCTAGAACAACCATCGAAACAACGAGAAGGAAGATACCAAGATAGGTAGCGATAGTGGTGCCTGAAATTGAGCCTCGCGCCCGCTGCGGTTTTGTAGTCCGCTGGGCGGTAGAAGATTCGCGCAAAGATGACTGGCGCTTGGCCATATCAACAGATTGATTACGAATAATCTTTCTCCTTAGAGATCTATTACTAGATCCTTTTCTACCTCACTCTGTCTTTCTCTCGCAAAGACGAGACAGGGCGCTCGTGTCGACCGATATTATTAATATTATTAAATATGTTGCTATTCGGCGTCCGTAACGACATTTAAAGGTAGGCACCATTGCGACGTGTTGATGTTCCCACTATTGTTAACTTGCGTTAACCCGAGCGGCAATGTGCTTATACTAGTGTACCAAACAGGCTACATTTGTCAAGCAAAGTTATACCAGCACCTCTGTTATGGAATTGTTAAACCGATCCACAAAGCACTTGACAATGGTCTTTGATGTTCTGTTCATGCTCTGCCTCGGTTCGGCCAAAGTACATCGCTCCACCACCTTCATCACCAGCAATAAAGTACAGATAGTCAGTCGAAGCAGGGTTTGCGACAGCTTTTAGCGCATACTCGCTTGGTGAGGCTATCGGACCTGGTGGAAGGCCTTTATTAATGCGCGTATTGTATGGCGAGTCCAACGTTGGCGTTGGGGTCTCACCGGTAAGTCCAGCCGCATATATAAACGTTACATCCGACCCTAGCTCCATGCCTTGCGCAAGTCGACTATAGAAAACCTGTGCAACTTTCTGCTGATTTTCATAGCAAGTTGTTCGCTTCTCGCTACTAAGATTATCACAACTAAGCTCCCGCTGAATGATCGATGCCAACGTTATGCCCTGATAGAGGTTTAATCCATGTGCTTTATAGGCGGTCACGAGATTATCCTGTTCGACCGCTTTTTCCATCTCACTGAACGCCTCTTTAAGTACCTCTTCTGGGCCAGAGTCGGTATTGATATAGTACGTGTCTCCATATACATAACCTTCGAGTGAAGCACCTGCAGGTTTGTCAGCAAAAAGCGGACTATCATATGTAGCACTTAGTGCTTTTGTAATATCCCCGTCACTAAATCCAGCCGATTCTAAGCTTCCACGAACGGAAAAATCTTTTTCACCATCTTTAAGATTTTTTGACTTTTCGATTGTTGCTCCAGGATAAAATGTTACGACTTTAAAATCATGGCACCCGCTTGTTAACTTTGTAAGAATTTCTTTAGCAGACTCACTCGGCATCAAATTACAAGAACCTTGCTTAAGATTACCGGCATCATGATGAAGATACGCATATATCTGCAGGGCAAGTGAGCTTCGAATAAGTTTACGCTCCTGTAAGCGCCCACTTACATAACTAAATGAAGCTCCTTCACTGACCACTACTTGCTGAACCGTCTTATCGCTTGAGCTCACCGGTGTAAGTGCAGTAAGATACCATAAATATCCAGCGGCAACTACTGCCATGAGAAAAAGAACCGAACCCGCAACCCACCATATCCATCGGCGTTTCTTCACTAGTGCAAGTGGTTTATTCCCCACAGGCTGAGTGGCCTGGGTTTGAGTGTGCATACTTACCGACTGAGTATCTATAACAGGAGTGGTCTGTTGCTGAGGCTGCTGCACGGGCGACTGCGGACGTGGTGACACCAACGGAGACTGCTGACCTGCTGGACGTTGAGGAGGCTGCGGGCGCGACGGTCGCTTAAAGCCATCCATTAATGTCGCTCCAGATAGTCTTCTAAGATAAAACTTGCAGCAAGTGCATCGATATCACCCTTTTCAAACGGTTTACCCTGACGCTTCAATGTCTCTTCGGCCTTTACGCTCGTAAGCGACTCATCTTGAAAAACAATCTTTGGTGCAACATCAACCAGCTGCTTGGCAAATTCCTCTACATATTCAGTTTGCCTGGTTGGCTCACCGGATTGATTACGTGGATAGCCAATAACGACAACATCGATGTTTTCATACGCAATAATTTCAGCAATACGGCGCAGCTCATTACCGTCAACAGTAATCGTTTCGTAGGCGATTGCAATTTTGATTGAGCTATCAGCAACAGCAACCCCGATTCGCCGCTCCCCTACATCAAGTGAGAGAAAGTTCTGCTTAGCCATTCACCTTGAACTCAACGTGAATTTTGTTCACATCATTTGGTGCAGAATTTACCCAAAATGGCGAGAACTTGATATCAACACTCTGGACCCCATTGATGTTTTGTACATAACTTTGGATTTCACCGAGGCGTTTGCCCTTTGCGTATTCCTTGAGTGCCTTATCGTCGATCTTAGGACCAATCTTGCCGTTGGTCGTTATATTTGCGCTAAAACCGCCGTCAACTGCGTTGATATTAGTGAATGATACACCTTTTACGCCATTATCGTAAACTTTTTGATTATTCTGGCCATCAATTTGCTGAGCAAAGTATGCGTCGAGAAAAGTACCAAGTTCTTTCTTTGGCACGCCGACCATTGAGAACGTTACACTCCCCGCAAGTGTGCCTTTACCACTGTCTGCCTCAGCGCCCACGACTGGGTTTGGCTTAACGGCACTCGTATCACTTTTAAAGCTACCGTCAAGTACTACATAATCGCTACCGAACGCATCTTGAAGCGATTTCTTTGCAGTGTCGTTATCGGAACTACTAAGGATATTATTTGAAACTGAGTCAATGTCGCTTTGCTGAACGACTGTAGCTGTTTTATCTGTACCGCCACTCGTGGCCAATGGCACAGAAGCGGTAACGCCAGAAGGTCCGCCTGAAGCCGCACCACTCGCGCCATTGTACTTCGCGCCACCTTCTGGCGCTGTGATCGATCCTGTTGCAGTACCCGGGCAAATGCCACCACAGCTAAATGACAACGTTGCGCCCGGAACAGCTACCGCGCTATCAAGGGTAAAGCCAAGTCCGCTCACGGTAAATGTCGTCCCGGCTGGAATTGATGCACCACTCGGTGATGTTGTCGAAAACTTAATCGTACCCGTAGCTTTATCACCCACATTTTTACTTCCGGTTGCCGTAAACGGCACTGAAACGTCCTTCTTCACCGTCTTCGTCAAAGACTTAATCGTTCCATCACGCAAACTCGTTGCAAGCGCATCACCAACTTTAACCTGAGTGTTCAGAGAACTATCTGACGTACGCGCAGTAATAGTAATATTTGCTGATGGTGCGTATATAATTGCCCAGATCAAAAAACCGATTAAGAGAACGACTGCTGCGCCAATGAGGAAAAGCTTTTTACGAAACTGATCAAAATTAGGAATTTTAATCCCTCGACCGCCAGCACTGCGCGTCGCACCAGAGATGGGTCGAGCGGGCGAAGTAACACTAGAACCAGTTTGCTCCAAGCCGTCAGTTACTGCGGCTGCAGCAATAGCATCATCAATATTTGACCGAGTGGAGCTAGACGGCGTTGTGGCCATATCGCTGCCATCAATCACATCCTCGCCATCATCAATATCGATCGCAGGGATCTCGGCAACTTCAGGCTTGCTCTGGAGGTTTTTTGCCACCGGAATCTTTGCGCTTCCTGCGAGTGCTGTCAGTGCTGCATTATTGGAAATGAGCACCAATCGCTTACCTGCTTGATCAGCAGCACGCTGCACAAGTTTCAAGTTCACCGCACTCTGAATAGCGCCGATTCGTTTTGGTGGCACTAAAGCGACAATTTTGTGCTCACTTGCTCGCACCTTGCCAATAATGGCGGTGATGTCGTCTTCGGTATCGATATAGATAACGTCTTTTTGCATGCTACCCCAGTTAGTTATATACGAAGCATTCGATTGAGCTTATCGCGCAATGAACCCGCTTCGCTTATCCCAATTATTGTATCATATCCGACGCGAAGCAGCCCCATCGCAGTAATAAAGGTATGGTCACTCGCCTCGCCTGTGGTGTCCGACATACCGACTACGTCGGTCGGTTTAATACGTTGTACAGAAGGCTTCTTCGTAAATGGAAGGTCTTTATACCATTCACGCTGCTCAAGTGCTGTCATAAGTTGCTCGAGGCTCGCCCCACCACCACATAACAAAATCCGTGGCGGCAAGTGGTCAACAGAATCAAATTCGCTCAGCGCAAGCTCAACACCGGCAAGCCAAACGTCAAGCGTTTTATCAACTGCCTTTGCGACATCCTTTTTAACCGACGCCTTTACTTTATCATCGCCGACATTCACCTTGAGCTTTTCAGCCTGCTCGTAAGGGATCTCAAGCTCGGTAGCGATTGTGTTCGTAAAACTACGGCCACCGATACCAAACATCTTCGTACCCTCAACACCACCATCATTTACCACAGCAATGTCTGTCGTACCACCACCAACGTCGGCGAGAATGGCTGTAAAGGCGCTATCAACATCCGTTCCCAATACACTGCGACTGACCGCAAATGGCTCTGCAGCAACTGCAACAAGCTCTAGATCAAGCTCGTCGGCAACTTTTTCGAGAGCGCCAATGTGCACCATAGGTGCAAACGCCGTGTAGATCTGTACGGCCACATCTTTACCCTGAAACCCGATAGGATTACTGACTTTATAGCCGTCAATATGGATGCTCACAAGTGCCGAGTTAACGAGTTTTACCTCAACGTCATCATTGCCGGTTTCGAGTGCGATTTGCTTTTGCGCTTTTGTCGCAGCACGATCTTGCACCTTTTCAATAATAAATTCCATCTCGTTTTCATCAAGTGGACGATCAGGCTGCGGACGGCGATACCGAATAGTGTTGGTGACACCCTTTACGAGTTCACCAGCAATACCAATGACGCAGCGCTTAGCCTGTAAACCTGCGGCTTCTTCGGCATGTGCAAGCGCTTCTTCGCAGTTACGAACAACCCCAGCAATATCAGCGATGGCACCTGCGTGCATATCGCCCAGTTCCTGGTGCGACTTTCCTACTCCAATAATTTCTAACTGATCACCCGCGACCTTAGCGATGAGTGCTTTAACGTATTCAGTACCGATATCAAGCCCAACAAGATAATCTAACTGCGCTTCTTTTGATTTATTAAGAATTTTATCAAAAACCATAATCACTATTCATTATAGCACTCCCTAAAATTATTAAACTATAACAATAGAATCTTTTCGTAGGTAGTATTGACTTTTTATAAAGAATATGCTAATATTTACTTATCTCCGCTCAGGAGAGCCGGATGTTCCGGCGTTCTTTCGCAGAAAGTGGTGAGTTAGAATGACCGAAAGCTCGCAGCGCATCGCCCCCGCAACCACCCTCGGCAGCCTCAAGGCTGACCTGGACGCTGGCCTCGAGGTCGAGCTGTGCTTCCTCTTCGGTGAGCCGCGACGCAACTGGACCGGCCTCAACAACAGCGTCAAGATCCTCCGCCAGATCACCATCGACAACACCGTCGCGATCGAGGGCGTGCTCCTGCACGACGGCGGAACCAGGTACGTGGCGCTGATGATCGACCTCGACACCGGCAACGGCAACGCCACCTTCGGTGCCGAGCTCAACGACGAGGACCTGCGGGTCCTGGAGGTCTCCTTCGCCGCCATCAACGCGACCGCGTCCACCACGTCGACCGTCGCGTAGCCGCCACTGCATGCGAATTCTCCCCGCCCCCTGCTCGGAATACCGAGTGGGAGGCGGGGAGATTTTCGTTAGAGAGCCTCCGCCTACTGAAGAATAGCCTTAATACGGCGAATGCCCGCGCTTGAAGCCTCTTCTTTAGTAATCTTGAATTTCTTGCCACCTTCAGCAAGCTGAGCAGTGTGGTCTACGTGAGGGCCACCACAGATCTCGAGCGATGCAATATGATCGCCTTCACCCATTTGATACACCTTCACTTCTTCGCCATAACGTTCACCAAATGGACCAATTGCGCCCATATCAAGCGCCTCTTGAGTTGGGTAAAGCTTGAATGACACAGGGAGGTCTTCGGCAATCCACCCGTTCACGAGTTCTTCGGCGCGAGCGATTTCTTCTGGGGTCATTTTGTGGTCAATATTGAAGTCGAATCGAAGACGTTCTTCAGTAATATTACTACCGTGCTGGCGGAGCTCTGGCCCAATGATTTCACGAAGCGCAGACTGCAAAAGATGGGTCGCAGTGTGATATTTCTTATGGATTAAATCTTGACCACCAAGGCCACCCTTGAACTCGCCCTTTGTAGCGGTTCGGCTACGGTTACGTTGCTCTTCCATTTTGGCGTCAAATTCCTCGCGCCAGGTTTGCGACAAAGCAATACTCTGTTTGAATGCTTCTTCTGTAGAAAGCTCCACTGGGAACCCGTAGGTGTCGTACAAAGTGAAGAGTTGTTCACCTGAAATTGTCTGACCTTTAAGCTTCTCGAGTTCCTTCAAGCCTTTGCGGAGTGTCTGACGAAATGCCTTTTCCTCTTTTACAAGTACGGCGATCACCGCGTCACGATGTTCTTTTACCTCTGGAAAATCGTTAACATAAAGATCGGCAATCACTGGAACAATCTCTTGTAAGAAATTCTGCTCGATGCCAAGCTCAAAACTAAAGCGAATCGCACGACGCAGCAAACGTCGCATTACATAGCCTTGCTCTTTATTACTCGGCGTACAGCCATCAACTGCAAGGAATGTTGCTGCGCGAAGATGATCAGCAATCACACGCATGCTTTCTGTGTGTGACTCATATTTTTTACCGCTCAGCTTTTCAAGATGCTCAACAATTGGAAGCATCAAACTGATCTTAAATACATCAGGGTTATTGAGTTTAGCCGCAGCAATGCGTTCAAGGCCAGAACCATGGTCGACGTTTTTGTTCTCGAGTTCTTCAAACTGGCCATCACCAACTTTTTTGTATGCCATAAAGACGTTGTTACCGATTTCCATGAAGCGCCCACAGTCACAGTTCGGGTGGCAGAATTCACCAAACTCTGGGTTATGCGGGATATCGAACTCGTAAAACATTTCACTGTCAGGACCACATGGGTCGCCGATTGGAGTGTTATCTTCGTTACCGTTACGACTCCACCAGTTTTTGCTACCGTCGTAATAGAAAATTCGCTCACCTTCATTAATGCCACGTGCGTAGCCAGCCTCTTCAGAGCCGATATCGGCCTGGCCATTCGATAAGCCCTTGGCTGCAAACAACTTGGCCCACACATCAGCCGCTTCAGTGTCTTTTGCAATACCAAGGCGTTCGTTGCCCGCATAGCATGTAACATAGATTTTGCTCATATCAAGCTCGACCACATCCGAAAGGAATTCAAACATCCATTCGATTTGTTGCTCTTTAAAGTAGTCGCCCATGCTCCAGTTACCGAGCATCTCAAAGAATGTCGTATGGCGGTTGTCGCCAATATCATCGATATCCTGTGCGCGAAGACACGTTTGGCTATCGGCTATTCGCTGGCCATCTGGGTGCGCTTGCCCAAGCAAGTACGGAATCATCGGCTGCATACCACTGCCGGTAAATAGAGTTGTCGGGTCGTTCAGGAGCACGAGCGGCGCACGAGCCACAATTTTGTGACCTCGCTCCTCGAAAAACCTCAGATAGGCGTTACGAATTTCTTGTGTGTTCATAGGGGTAATTATACCATAGCGCACCCGTTGACTGGAACTGCACTTTATGACATTACCTAGCTTGTTGGCGCAACGATGCCGCCACCGAGACATTCCTCGCCATTATAGATCACGACAGACTGACCTGGGGTAATTGCACGCTCTGATTGACTTAGATTAAGAACATTACCGTCCAGCCGCGCTGAAATAAGCTGGCCACGGTGACGAATACGCGCCTGAACTTCGCCATCTGCCGCATCGGTAATCCAATGAAGACTCGTAAGCAGAACTTCATTGCGTACGAGCTCGGTATCTTGCAAATTGCGGGAAACGTAGACTGCGTTTTTATCCATGTCTTTACCAACAACATAGAACGGTAGACCACCGCCAAGTTCGAGGCCATGGCGCTGACCAATCGTGTAGAAGATCGCACCGTCATGCAGACCGACTTTTTTGCCTGTTTCTTTCTCGATGATATCACCTGGACGTGTCGTGACATATTGACTCAAAAACTCGCGCATACCGACATTGCCAACAAAGCAAACGCCCATACTTTCTTTCTTTTGCGCGGTCCAAAGATTGCGCTGCTCAGCCATTTCGCGCACCTCCTGCTTACGGTAATCGCCGAGTGGGAACAGTGTTTTGCTAAGCGCTTCGCTTGTGACGCGGTAGAGGAAATAGGTTTGATCTTTGCCTTCATCTTTAGCGCGGTATAGTTTACCGTCTTTTACACGAGCATAGTGACCCGTAGCGATCATGTCGGCGCCATCTTCGAGTGCAGTTTCGAGGAAGAGCTTGAACTTAATCTCCTGATTACACATGATATCTGGGTTTGGCGTACGACCATGCTTGTATTCGTCGATCATGTAGTCAACAACCTTATGGCGATACTCGCTCTCGAAATCAAAGACCTTGAAATCGATACCGAGTTGTACGGCGACACGCTTTGCATCGGCCAGGTCTTCCGCCCACGGACATTTCATTCCAGGCAAGTCTTGACTCCAGTTTTTCATATACACACCCGTCACTTGATAACCTTGCTCAACAAGCAAAGCTGCGGTAACGCTACTATCAACGCCACCGCTCATTCCAACATATACACGCGTCATTATCGAGTCACTCCTCCGGTCGCCAAAATCAACGAATTTACCGTTTCAGGGATCGCTAGCGCCCAGCCCGTTGGCGTTGACCACCACATTGGGCCCCATTGGTTATCGGCCGCAACCGGGTGACCGCGGAGCGTAACGCCTGTTGCTCGCTTATCGAACTCCAACATCGCACGACGTTCATGGTAGGCACTGGTTACTAAAATCGCGGAGGTGATATTATTTTCCTTAAAAATATTGGATGTTTCGGTCGCATTCTGCGCCGTGGTTTCACTAGCCTCGTCGATAATAATATTACTCGGGTCAATACCCGCTGCAATCGCCTGTTCTTCCATAACCTTGGCATTACTTGGGCCGGATTTATCTGCTGCTGCGCCAGAAAAAATTAGAATATTGCCCCACCCGTTCTTATAGAGCTTAATCGCTTCACTTGTGCGCGCGGAAGTATCTCCGCCACTGATTGCAACGATTGCATCTGCCGCTCCACACCCTTTCTTTGACGACGGGGTTGCGTCGCAGTGCTTAAGATCGTCTACGCCAAGATATGAGCTAATCGCCCATACGATTCCAAAGAATATCACTATAATCAGTACGATAATCTTTATGAATTTCATTTGCCAACTCGCTTTGCCTCACCCATAATTACCTCTTTTAGTATAGCAGCTGCACGTGTAATATTCGACTCGTCCGTCAGGCGCCCGAGCGTAATACGCAAACTGCCATCAGCAATTTCTGGTGCTAACTTAATAGCCGTTAATACATGACTGCGCGTGCCCTTATTAGCAGCACATGCGCTACCCGTCGCAACAAGTACGCCCTGCATTTCAAGCAAAAAAATAAGTCGCTCGGCGTCAAGCCCTGGAAATGAAATGTGCAGATGACCTGGGAGCCGCTTTTTACGGGCACCAGAAAGCACCGCGTCGGGGAATGCCGCAATGAGTTCAGCTTCAAGACTATCACGTAGTTTAGCGAGCCGCTTTGCCTCGCCGTGCGCGTGCTGCGTAGCGAATTCGATTGCCGCAGCGAAGCCGATTGTGCCCGCAATGTTTTCTGTACCACTACGTACGCCGCGCTCTTGACCGCCCCCGTGAACCAATGGGCGAAGACGTACGAATCGATCCGTCCAGAGACAACCGACTTGTTTCGGGCCGTAAATTTTGCCCGCATTAAGCGTTAAGGCATCAACGCCAAGACGCGCAACGTGCACATCAATTTGCCCGAGTCCCTGAGATGCATCGCTATGGAAATAGATTGGCGTTGACTCACCTGCAATCGCACGACGCTGGCGCTCGGCACGTACTACTTCAGCGATATCACGGAGCGGCTGGACCGTGCCAAGCTCGTTGTTAGCAAGATGAATGCTCACAAGCTCAGTATCTGGACGAATCGCGTTTGCCACGCTATCTGCTGAAATTCGGCCCTTTTCATCTGGCTCGACAAATGTGTGGTCGTGCATCTTTGCCGCCTCAAGCACTGATTGATGCTCAATTGAACTTGTTACGACGTGGCCATCCACGCTACCGAACATAATGTTGATCGATTCTGTGGCCCCAGCAGTCATTACAAGATCATCCGCCTTGCCACCGATACATATAGCAATGCGCGATTTAGCCTGTTCATAATCGCGGCGAACTTGAATTGCTGGAGCGTATGGACTTGATGGATTGAAAAAGAGTTCGCTAAAATACGGCTGCATCGATTCGAGCACCCGGTCGTCAAGCGGCGTGCCCGCTGCGTGGTCAAGATAGATAAGGTCGTTATTCACTGTAACTATTGTACCAGGCTCTCACCAGTTGCTGGGTCTCGTGAGTAAACTTCACGGGCAACTTGCTCATAGTACATACGGATCGCAATACCGAAGTTTTGCAGCTCTTCGCCGTCGATATAGGTATACCGGGCACCTTCTTGCACCTTCAAAACACCATGCTCGTTAATTTCATAGCGAACAGTACTGATTACGAGCTTGTGTTTTTCGTCGAGCCACTCTTCATGCCAAATCCAAGTACGCTCATCAAGACAAAAAAACTCACGACGGTGACCTTTAGGGATTGGACCAAACAGCTTCGCACCCACTTCGCTTTCAAGCGTTAAAAGCTCGCGCTCAGTGAGCTGTTTTAACGCACGCTTCTTTGGCATCTTCAGCCAATTAACAGAGGCACTGTCATCCCCAACCAAGAGAGTTACGACTTTTTTTAGAACGCTCATTTTATATGATCCTTACGCCGCAAGGCCAAAATTGCCCTTCTTTAGCTCGCGCATACGAACCACTCGTTCGCCGCAAGCAACGAGATGAGTCAGGTCGAGTGGGTCGAAAAGCTCTTCAGGAGATGGGGCTACTATTTCTACGGCCGCTACCGTTGAGCCACCGAGAAGACTTTCAATACGGCGACGATCGACATCATTTGGATCAACTTCATGGGAAGCAGGCGCAAACTCCATAGCATCCCTATATGCAAGTTGAGCCTCATTAGACATAGAAGCTTCGGGATTATTCACAACAACAGCCTCTCGCGAGGCTGGAACATGATACGTGCTAGTATTCTGTTGTTCTGCCATTACTGTATCCCAAAAATTCTCTGAGCGTTTGCGGTGGTCGCCCGTATGACGTCATCTGGTGAAACTGACTTCAGCTCCGCCTGATGCGCTGCAACAAGTGTCACATACGCTGGTAGGTTCATTTTACCACGAAATGGCTTAGGCGTCAAGAAAGGTGCATCTGTTTCAAGCAAAATATCCTCAAGACTCACCTCGGTAAATAACCGTTGTTGCTGTGCTTCTTTAGTAAAGGTGCTGATGCCATTGACGCCAATAAGCAGCCCTCGCTTGCGTGCTTCATCAAGATTTGCCTGACTATCAGTAAAACTATGCAGGACACCCCTAATGCCAGGAAATTCATCAAAAATTGGCCAAAAATCATCGAATGCCTCACGAACATGAAAACTTACCGGCAAATCAAAATCTTGTGCAATTTGCAGTTGCTCACAGAGCGCCTGCATTTGCGTTTCACGGTCACTATGACCATAAAAGTAATCAAGCCCAATCTCGCCAATTCCAACAATCTGCTCGCGATTCGCCTCAACTAATGCGCGGATTTCGCTCGTATCGTTATCTTTCGTATCATGCGGATGAATGCCTACTACCGGGTAACATGCCTCGTGCGTACGACAGAAATTAATCGCCTCTTTCGATGATTGCACATTCGTACCAACGCACACCATAACAACGCCTGCTTCGCGAGACTCGCGGTAGGCCTCTTCTCTATTTTCCAAGAAGAATTCACTGTCGTGAATATGGCAATGTGTATCGATAATCATGATTTACTGCGCTTTTGGTGCTCGTGGGTCTTGGGTGTGCAAGTAGATTTTTGGAAATAGCGGTTCAATGGTAGCTGGTACGACGCCACTGTCGAACATTCCATGAATCTTCGCCGCTGTTGCTGGCATAAACGGCGTAAGGAAGTCGGCAATTTGCTGCAATGTACTTGCAGAATGAGCGAGCACTTCTGCCAGATGCGCCTCTGCGTCGGGATCCTTACCCAACTCTTTGGCAATCATCCAAGGCTTCACGCTTTCTAAGTATTGATTCAACGATCGAACGGTGTTCCATGTAATATCAAGAGCTTTGTTGAACTCGAATTCTGCCATTGCCTCGCGATATGGACCCATATCATGCTCTGCTTGTGGCGCATCGCCGATAACACCCGCTTGATATCGCTGAACCATTGACGCAACGCGCTGTACCAGGTTGCCGAGATCGTTACCGAGCTCATTATTGTAGGCGTTTTCGAATTTATCCCACGTAAAGTCGCCATCTTCTTGCGTAGGCACGTGCCGACTAAAGTAGTAGCGGAACGCATCAGTGCCATACGCATCAATCACTTCCATCGGACCGACACCATTACCAAGGCTCTTGCTCATCTTTGCACCGCCAACCGTCACAAAACCATGTACAAGCAACGCTTTAGGTAGTGAAATGCCAAGACCCATTAGCATTGCAGGCCAAATACCGGCATGGAAGCGAAGGATATCTTTCCCCACTACCTGCACGTCAGCCGGCCAGTACTCTTGCCACTCTTGGCGATCTGGATATCCAAGCACCGTAATATAGTTCGAAAGTGCATCAAGCCATACATACATTACCTGACTTTCATCGCCAGGCACCGTCACGCCCCACGAAAGATTTTTGCGTGGTCGTGATACAGAAACATCCTTAATACCATCCTTAATAAGTTCAAGGAATTCATTCTTTCGGAACTCTGGAACAATACGAAGTTTGTTTGTTTCAATTGCTTCGCGGATCTGATCCGAAAAATGACTCGCTTTGAAGTAATAATTTTCTTCGCTCAGACGCTCATACGGCTTTTGATGATCAGGGCAAATGCCATTGTTTTCAGCCGCCTCTTTATCTGTTACGAAGTTTTCGCATCCGGTACAGTACCAACCTTCATAGGTTCCCTTATAGATAAGCCCTGCTTCAGCAAGCTTCTGCCAAATATATTGCACAGCACCTTTATGATGGCCGTCGGTCGTACGAATAAAATCAGTACTCTCGACATTCAGCGCCGTAATAAGCGTCTGAAAATTAACATGCATTTTATCGACGTAACTTTGCGGATCAAGGTTATTTTCGGCAGCTTTTGCCGCAATTTTATTACCGTGTTCATCAACGCCAGTTTGAAACCTGACATCGCGACCATTTTGCTTTTGATAGCGCGCCCAAATATCGGCAAGCGTGTAATCAAGCGCATGGCCAATATGTGGCACGCCATTCACGTACGGGATTGCAGTTGTAATATAGGCTTTTTTACTCATTGCTTTCTAGTATACCAGAGGTGATAAATAAGTGGTATACTAGCCTCATGAAGATAAACAGAAGCGGTTTCACGATTGTTGAGCTCCTTGTGGTTATCATTACCATTGGCATACTTGCGACAATCACCGTCGTCTCCTACAACGGTGTCCAGGCGCGCTCACGCGACACACGGCGCAGAACGGACGTTGCAAATATCATAAAGGCGATGGAACTTTACTATAGTGACAATAATAGCTATCCGGCACCAACGACTAACACAGGCTCTGCTATTAATAATGGATGGTACAGTTCTGGCGATAGCAGCTGGAGCAAATTATCGACACTACTCCTTGGATCACAAGCAATCGATGCAGTACCCGTCGACCCTATTAATACGCCGTCGGGTGTACCGTCTGCCGGCGGTCGGGTGTATGCCATGTATGTCAACTACATGGGCGGATACTGCGGCTCGACTACAGGTCAGATGTATATGATCGTCTATAAGCTTGAGGCCTCTACTCAGGAGCAAAAAACAATTGGAAATTGTTCAACAAATCCGATTCCGAGCAGCTACTACAATGGCCTTAGTTATTATCAGGTCGTTAGATAGCCCGAAGTTGCGTAACAACCGCAAAGCGGCCGCCGTGATCACCCTGCGAATGGGAGAAGTAATGCGTGTCGACAGCTGTATCAACCGACGATATGACGATCTTGTCTGGATTAACTCCGGTGGCAATTGCACGAGACTTGTTATATCCCTGCAAGTCTAGATAAAAACCTCCGTCGCGCGGCAAGCAATAATCTTTCCAGAGAGGATCATTAGCCTTATCAAAATACTCCATTCGATAGTGCTGTCGCCCTACACTCGGTGCCATCCAAATTAATAAATCCTCGGCCTTACTGCCTTTTTGAGTAAAATGATCGATCGTTTTTGTTATAGTATCTGCCAGACTGGCGTGACGGCCAAGATGCGCAAGCGCCAAAGCTTTACGCTTAGGGTCGTAAATGACAGTCCCCACGCAGTCGGCAATAGGTAAAAATAAGCCAACACCCGGCTGCTCTGTATAGAGTACGTCTGCGAAAACACCCTCGGCATTAGGTTTACGTATCTCTACAATTTGGTCGTATGTCGCCTCTGGAGTGTACGAGATAATTTGATACGCGCAGTCGTCATAATTAATACCCGCTTCAGCACAAAACGCCTGGCGATTAGCAACAATTGATGATGCGTGACGATCGCCAAGGCTCCTGTCTAGCATCGTCCCATCTTCACGCGATGACACGGCGACGATTAGTTCTTCCGGTAAATGCGTGGGCTGATCTGAGGCAATCATGCCTGCATACCTTTGTAGCATTCCATGATGCGTAGCCAATCATCGAGTGATAAATCTTCGGCTCGATCATTCGGATCAACATGTGCCTTGGTGAGTAGCTGTTCGGTTGCAAGCTTATCAAGAGCCAGCCCGGCAGAAATTGAACTACGAAGTTTTTTGCGCTTCGAGCTGAATCCTGCCTTCACAACTCTAAAGAACAATCGCTCATCGTCTGGCTTTACTATTGGCATTTCACGGGTCTCAAGCACTACTACTTGAGAATCAACCTTAGGTGGCGGAGTGAAATATTCTTTTGGGACTTCTACGCCTAAGCGAGCCTCTGCGTATACTTGGGCGCTTACTGCTAGAATACTCATCTCGCCTTGCCTTGCTGCGACACGCTCGGCGACTTCTTTTTGCACGAGGATCACCACCATGCTTGGCTTATTTTTGGCGGTCATAAGCTTTTCAATAATTTTGCTCGTAATATAATACGGCACATTCGCGACCACTTTATACCCATTCGGCAGACGGCTTAGATCAAACTGCAAAATGTCTTCATTCACAACCTCAAGCTGTTTACCTGGAAATTGGCCAGGCAGTTTGCGCGCTAGGTCGGCGTCAAATTCAACGGCCAACACCCGGCCTGCGCGGCGTAGAATTTCGCTCGTAAGTGTTCCTAGGCCGGGGCCAATTTCAAGCACAAAATCATCGGTGCTGAGCTCGGCGTCTTCGGCAATATCAGCGAGAGTATCTCGATCTTTGAGCCAGTGCTGGCCTAGGGATTTATTGTTTTGCAGTGCCATAGATTACTTTACCAGTTGTGACTCGCTAGCCAGTGGTTATAGGCACCACTCCAACTTCCGTAGCGACCTACAGCATATCCGGTGGCCCACTTCAACTGTGTGATAGGGTTGGTCGCCCAGTCGTCACCCGCACTAGCCATCTTCGAACCTGGCGTCGCCTGCACAACACCGTACCCCATGCGACCACCGTTTACCGCATACGAACAGTCGATAGATCCACCTTGAACCTTACATGGCTGCCAACCGCCCTCATGGCTAACAATGTAATTAACGTATCCGTAATCACCTTCTGAAATACCACCAGCCGCCATCCAATCTTCGTGAGACCCCGGTGGCAATTCAACCTTTGTTCCAATCACAACGACTTCTTGCGTTGCCTGTTTTGTTGTAATGCTGTTGATCTCTTTACGAGACACTTCGATACCATTCTGTAGGTTCACCTCGTACGTGACTGTCTTTTTCCCGTTTTCTCCTGGCGTCTGTACCTCGTGATAACTGACAGGTCGATCTGCGTCTTTAATTGTCTTCGTATCAAATGCAACATCTTCATCTTGGGTAATCGTTTGAACTCCATCACGCCAAATACGAATGCTCATACCGGCACTAATCGGTGTTGATGCAGGCATACTCAGCCCGTCCTTAGGCCCCATAGTAATATGCTTTTCCTTCAACATATCAGCCACTGTCTTTGCCTGGGTGTACGCAGTCTCAGCTTTACCGTAGAAATCAAACGTAAACTGGGTGGCACGGGTAATTGTCATCACCTCTGCAGCACCATCAGAAAGAGGATCCGATGATGGCGCGAGCGCGGTAATATCTTCATCATGGAGTGTCACGTTTGCCTCTTTAGCAATTTGACTTGGGGTACGATAAGCGGTGATAACCTTTGTCTCCACCTGGCCATCATGAATAGCGATAGGGCGAGCGCGGTAAATATTTACTTGATACGAACCGGCGACAAGCTTATCGTCAAGGCTAGGTTCGATTAAATCTTTAGCGTCAACACGAATATTCTGTTCTGCAAGTGCATCACGTAACGTGGACTTCCTGGTAATAAAGCCTCGGTCAGTGCCATTGTCGTGCAGGGTGATAATATGCTCGTTTGCTGCCGGCGTAGCTGATTCAGCGCTTGCTCGATAGCTTGAAAAGATGATAACCCCAAGGAGAGCTAGTGTCGTTAACACTATAAAAAAGATACGATGACGGTATGAGGACCTCGCGATAATCTTATCCATAGTCAAATCGTCGCTCTCGAAAGAGTACGTACTGGTTATTATACCAAACTACCAACCCGTAGCCAAATATAGCTAGAGTTTCTCAAGGCGAGCATACTCAACATTAAGCTTCTTGCGAACACCATTATCGAATTCAACCGTTGCCGCAAGTCCATCAATATCGACAATTTCACCATCGCCAAACTGGCGTGAGCGCACCCTGTCGCCGATGTCGAAATCCATTACAAATTCATCGAACTCATTATAGTCTTGTGCTTGTGGGGCAATAGGCGCCTGGCGCTGCATCAGCTCGTACCCCATATCTTCGAGAAAACGAGAAGGCGAGCCGTAACTCCGCTGGCCAAACTGCATTCGCGTCTGCGCATAGCTCAAGTGAAGCTCTTCGCGCGCCCGAGTCATACCCACGTAACAAAGTCGACGCTCCTCCTCTAGCTGTTTCGGACCCTCTTCGAGTGCACGCGAGCTTGGAAATAGCCCGTCTTCCATACCAACCATAAACACCACAGGAAACTCAAGGCCTTTCGCAGCGTGCAGCGTCATGAGAGTTACTTTTGATTCCGTACTATCGGTATCCGCACTGCTCATAAGCGCGATTTCCTCAAGTAAATCTGGTAAGGTCGCGTACGACTTTGCATCGCTAATCAATACCCCAAGGTTTTCTTCACGTTCTTCAGCGCGTGGAGTGCCGTCAAGAATGTACTCACGATAGCCGACCGCTCCCACGAGATAATCAATTAATTCGCTCGGCGGCGTTCCGCCCTCTACAAGTGTCTGCATAACTCGCAGCTTCTCACCAAGTGCCACAAGCGAATTACGCGCGCGTGGCGTGACCTTGCTTGTCTGGTCTGCATTCACAAGCGCTGTGATAATATCCATTCCAGAGCCTGCTTGCCACTCCATAAATTTCTCAAAGCTTACCGCCCCAATACCACGTGCCGGCACGTTGATAATACGGCTAAGGCTCATTCGATCATTCGGCTGGTATACGAGCCTTAGGTAGGCTACGATATCTTTAATCTCAGCTCGATCATAAAAACGCACACCGCCGACGATCTGATAGGGAATGTGGTACTGCAGTAGCGTACGTTCAAAAGCGAAACTTTGTGCATTTGTACGATAAAGGATGGCAAAATCTCCGTATTTGCGCGCGCCGACCGACGCTTGAGCGCTGATACGGCGTGCGACCGCATAGGCTTCTTCCGTTTCGTCATACACAGCCTGAATCTCTACTGGGCTTCCCTTACCGGCGTCTGTCCAAAGTTTTTTATCGGTGCGTTCAATGTTTTTCGAAATAACGTTATGCGCAGCCTCAAGAATCGCTCCAGTAGAACGATAGTTCTGCTCTAACTTTACTACTTTAGCACCTGGGAAATCACGCTCGAACCCTAAGATATTTTTGAAATCTGCGCCACGCCAGCTGTAGATCGACTGCCAGTCATCACCTACTACGCAAATATTTTTCGTTTCGTTCACGAGCAACTTCACAATGGCGTACTGCGCCGCGTTTGTATCCTGATACTCATCTATTAGCACATGTTTAAACTGTGTTCGATATCGCTGACGCACCTCTGAAGATTCTCGTAACAACCGCACCGTCTCGATGAGTAGATCATCGAAATCAAGCGCCCCCGCCTCTTTACGCATCGTCTCGTACCGTGCATAAATCCGTCCAATCGCCTCTTGGTTTGGATAATGCGCTGAGGCGGCGTAGTCTTCTGGTGTAAGTAGCTCATTTTTCGCATTGCTAATAGCCGAGCTGACCGTACGTGGCTTGACTTGATCTGTACTGATTGAAAGCGCCTTCATGGCTTGTTTAATGAGCCCCTGCCGATCATCTTCATCATAAATGACGAAATTCGACTGGATGCCGATCGCGTCGCCGTCTTGCCTCAGGAGTCGCACGCAAATACTATGAAACGTGCCCATCCATGGCATAAACGAACGCGTATTAGGCTGCCTTGCCAGAGTCGCCAAACGTTCGCGCATCTCTTTTGCGGCTTTGTTTGTAAATGTCACAGCCAAAATTTCATTCGGCCATACATGCTCATGTGTTAATAAATACGCAATTCGATGCGTTAATGTTTTCGTTTTGCCACTGCCGGCGCCCGCCAAAATGAGTAACGGACCACTTGTCGTTACAACCGCCGATTTCTGGGCGTCATTTAAACCCTCTAAAATATCCATTACCTCTATAATACCGAAGAATGGCTAGCGCGTGAAGTAGAAATACGCCGCACCAGCGATTGCACCAAGGAGTAATAAGCCAATACCAATCATAATCCACACAGACGTCGGCGTTTTTTTCTTCACTGGCGCCACGGGTTCGATAGGTTGGTGATACGTAGCTGTATCGTAAATTGAACCATTTGATTGATCGCCAGAAGATGGTTGCTCAGTATACTGTTGAGCGATTGAGCCGCCAGCCGGTGGCTGCGCCGGTACGACAACAGGAGCTTGTGGCTGCTGTTCGACGGGATCCGGCGTAGTAACAGCAGGTATAAGAAGCTCTTCACTACTTTCAAGTTTCGGTTGCTCGGCAGGCATTGAAGTCGCTACAGACTGTTCAGGATGACCCGATAAATCCCGTGATTCGACCGCCATAAGGTCACCACTCAATTCTTCAGGTAAAACCGCCGCTGGCATCGGCTCTGGAACTGCAGGATTCTGCAACTCATCTTTAGCGACCTCAGTTGTATTTTGCGCCGCATCCTCTGTTTGCAGAGGATTACCTAGTGGACGCTTTTCGGGCTTTGCATCAGGTAAAAACGGCGAAACAAGTGGTGTTTCTTCGGTATTTGGCTCAACTGACACCTGCGGCGCAGTGGCTACCTCGGTGACTGGCGCATTGTTCGCCATATCAATTGGATCTGGCCACGCAGTAGAAGCTGATTGAGGCTCCGTTACTGCAGGTTTTGGCTGCTCATTTACAGTTTCTACTGCTGCGAGCTGAGGCTGCTGCGTAGCGCTTGGCGCAATCACATCATTACCAGGCTGAATAGTAGCACCCTGGCGACTAACTGGTTTGGCGGTATTCATATCTCGCGATGGATGGACGATATCCATAAATTGCCCACGACGTTTTACGGCCAGTGACTGGCTCGCAGGAGCCTGAGGAGCGGTCGGAGCAGACGACGAGACGACTTCAGCTGTTTGCGTAGATTCTACTGGGGCAGAAATCGACGCAGGAGAGCTGACTGTAGCTGGCGGGGCAGCTTGTGGTACAACAGGTGATGTATCTGAGCTTGAAATTGTTACGACGTTCTCTTCTGGATCATCAAGACCCGCAGGGCGCTTGCTTGCGTCAACATTCGCCATGAGATCATTCACTGCCTTATCAAGCTCGTCGAAATCAATATCTGCCATTGCTACTCCTTGAAACCTTTCTTCTCGATAGCTACTTCGTCGTAAGCCTTTTTAATAATCTCTGAAAATGCGTGAACATCAAGGCTTGCGCCGCCGATAAGAAGACCATCGACACCCTCAATCGCAAGAATGCTCGCTGCATTATCGACTGTTACACTTCCGCCGTACAAAACGCGGAGGCCATTGGCTGTTTCATCGCCAAACAAGTGCCTCACTTGACTACGAATTGCCTTAATAGCTCGGCTAATATCACCAGAGGTTGGGATATTGCCCGTACCGATCGCCCAAACCGGCTCATACGCGATCACGAGTTCCTTTGCTTCTTCGCCAGTGATATTCGCAAGACCACCCACAAGTTGATCGTGTAAAATATCGTTTGTCTCGCCATCAGTTCGTTCATGTGCTGTTTCACCTACACACAATACCGGCGTAATTTCGTTACGAAATGCCGCTTGCACTTTATTGCGCAAGTCCCGGTCACGTTCGCCAAAAATATGACGACGCTCACTATGCCCAACCAGCGCGTACTTCACAAGTCCTCGCAGCTGCGCTGCAGATACTTCGCCCGTGAATGCTCCGTTATCACGCCAATAAAAATTCTGCGCTGCAAGATTAAAATGATGATGCTGCACTTGCAAGTGGAGTGGCTGCAGGGTAAGCATCGTTGGCGCAATCACTACTTCGACATGAGGATTATGCCCGACAAGTTTGTCGAGTCGGTGTACAAATAAACTCCCCTCGTGAATATTGAGGTTCATTTTCCAGTTCGCAATGATAAGTTTCTTGCCCACGCTTTAATAAAATGCTTACAGTTAATTACCTATAGTGTACTACGACTACTTATTGGCGTCTAGTAGCGCCTCGATACCCGGCAATTTTTCGCCCGCCATTAGCTCAAGGCTTGCACCACCACCCGTAGATACATGGCTAAAGCTTGCGCCGTGGTCTGGATCCCAATGAATGACAAAGTCAGCAGTATCGCCGCCACCAATAACAGAAGTAATTTCGTGCTTATTATCAGCCAAGACTTTTGCAAGCGCCGCCGAAGAAGTGGCGAATGCCGGTATTTCTGCAAATCCAAGTGTACCGTTCCAAATAACTGTACGTGCACGCTTTACAATAGACTCGATACGTTTTGTTGTCTCAGGCCCAAGATCAAGCGCCATCAAGCGATCAGGAATTCCCGTGACTGGAACATCTTGTCGCGTCGCCATCGGTTCTGTTGAGCCACCCGCGCCGATATCAACAGGCAATACCAAAAACGAATCGACGTGCTCTTGGCCAACTTTAGCGGCGACTTTTTGATAAATTGTATCAATAGTTTCACCTTGGTCTGCCTCTACTTTGCTTGCGCCTACAGAAATACCACGATGAGCAAGGAAAGTATTCGCCATAGCGCCGCCAATAATAATTGTGTCCGCCACGTCAACAAGCGCCTGAATAACTCCAATCTTATCGCTCACTTTTGCGCCACCAAGTACGGCAACGAGTGGTCGCTCAGGCGTTTTCATTGCTCCTGTAATCGTCATGTACTCTCGCTCAAGCAATAGTCCAGAAACGCTTGGCAAGAATTGAGTAATCGCACTCGTACTTGCATGTGCACGGTGCACGACGCCAAACCCATCTTGTACAAAATAATCGGCTCGCGATTGTTTCGCTAGCTGGCGCGCAAAGTCTGGGTCGTTCGCCTCTTCTTCAGGGTGAAAACGAAGATTTTCGAGAAGTGTAACGCTCCCCTTCGCTGAATTTTTAACTGACATAAATACTTTTTGCCCAATACAATCATCAATAAATTCAACAGGTTGCTCAAGCAATTCACTCAATCGTACGGCAACCGGAGCTAAACTGAATTTAGCGTTCACCTGGCCATCTGGACGCCCAAGGTGACTAATGATTACCACGCGACACTCATCGGCAATCAGCTTTTTAATTGTCGGTACGCTCATCTTGATACGATAGTCGTCCGCAACCTTACCGTCAGAGGTTAATGGCACATTATAGTCAGCACGCACGAGCACAGTTTTGCCAACAATTGGCACATCATTCATCGTCAGTTTGTAAAATTTCCCACTCATATTGCTCATGGTAACAGAACTCCCATTAAACACCTACATACAGGCCGTTTGGGACGGCGTAGGATTAGTATCGGATATGTACCAAATAACCGAGGATACCGCCGTACTTACACCTTTGGCACAGTAGGTCGTACCACCGCTGACGTAAGTAATGGTAACTGTATCGCTTGGCCGATATGTACTCGGCACAGATGCTGGGTACGTACTGTTGAAGTTCATTTCATTCTTAAGCGAAGATGCAAGATTCGTGAGTGCACCCTTCACTTCGGTCGTTGCCGTACGCGCCCGCCAGGACCCGAAGCCAAACACCATAATAGTCGCAAGCATCGCAATAACCACCACTATAACGAGCAGCTCGACAATCGTAAATCCGTGATGTTTTTTGGATGCATACATAAGCATTTTTATTGTACTACGAAATGAAAGTAGCGCGAACGAATCGCGCCACTTATGTAATTTTTTTACCGATACATTACTCGATAACACGTACGCGTACAGTATCGGTACCGCCAGCTACACCTGGTTGACGACCACTAACAATAACAACGGTTAGTGATTCGTTGGTACCAAAATAGTTTGCATCGCGGAGCTCGCGAGCAAGATCAAGTCCAGCCTTTTCGCCATCTGGGCGCACAAAGCTGCGAGTTGCATAGGTAAGTGCAAGCTGTTGGGCGGCACGCGTGCTACTTGTTACTGCACAAATTGGTAAGTGTGGTCGCATCTTAGCAATGTTCGCCGCTGTTGCACCGGATTTTGTTTCAGCAACGATAGCCGTTGCGCCAACTTCTTCTGCAACAGTAACTGCCGCACGAGCAATTGCATTACGGCGCAATTCTTCTTTAGCAACCGGGCTCTGCGCTGCAAGAACTGCAGGCCAGTGCTCCTGGGTATAAAGAATCGTCTTGCGCATTGCTGCGACTGTCTCTACAGGATAGTTACCGTTTGCTGTTTCATCAGAAAGCATGACCGTATCTGCACCTTGTACTACTGCAGTTGCAACGTCGCTCACCTCGGCACGCGTTGGCTCAGGAGCGTCAACCATGCTTGCCATCATCTGTGTTGCCACAATACTTAGTTTGCCGTACTTGCGGCACAGTGAAATAATCTGTCGTTGCACGATTGGCACTACTTCGGCACCCGCTTCAACAGCAAGGTCGCCACGCGCAACCATCACACCATCACTCGCCTTGACGATTGCTTCGAGTGTTTCTGGGCGAATCGCTGCTTTTGTTTCAACCTTAGCAATAATCTGCGCTGTCGAACCTTGACTCGTAAGAATCTGGCGAAGATTGTTAATGTCATCCTCGCTTTGCACAAAGCTAAGCGCTACGTAATCGTAGTCTTGGGTTGCACCAAATTCAATATCTTTAAGGTCTTTTTCGGTAAGAATGTCGCCGCCAAAATCAGTGTCAGGAAGATTAATACCCTTCTTACTCATCAAAAAGCCGTCGTTTTCAACACGCAAACGAATTGCAGTTTCGGACTCGATACCAATAACTGTCGTACGAACCTTACCGTCGAACAGGTAAATTGGCTCGTCAACTTTTACTTTTTCAGCAAGATTATATTGAACAGGCAGTACGTTATCGTGGTGTTCAGTCGCGTAATCAAGGATAATTTCATCACCCTTCTTTACATCGTGGCGATTGTCATTAAGCACGCCAAGGCGTATCTTAGGCCCCTGAAGGTCTTGTAGCACCGCTATAGAACGGCTGCTTGCTGCGCTCGCTTCACGAATCCACTTGATTTGGTCAAGGCGCTCTTCGTGTGAGCCGTGGCTAAAATTAAATCGAAAACCATTTACACCAGCGTCGATCAGCTCGGTGATCTTCTCCTCGCTCGATGTAGCAGGACCTAGTGTCGCTAGGATTTTAGTGCGTTTAAAGATTGTGTTCATTTCTCCGATTATACAATATCGCAGTGCTATACGCTATGGCCAAACAGCACGCCAACACCGTAGGTAATCGCCATAGCAACAAGGCCGCCCACAACTACGCGAACGATAGCTCGAGCCTTAGGCGCCTGGCCAACCACTGCACTCAAATAGCCAACCGTAAGAAGCGCGACTACTACTGCAACAACAGCAACAGGAATACGCCACATACTTGGAGTAAGGATCATCGCCAAAAACGGAATCAAACCACCGACAGAGAATGATAAGAAACTTGCAATTGCCGCTTGCCACGGACTATTCAGATCATCTGGATCAAGATTGAAATGCACATGGAGATGCGCCCGCAGCGCATCGCGCTCAGTTAGTTCAACCGCTACCTGTCTAGCGGTTGCAGGGCTTACGCCCAACTTCTCATATTCCCGGGCAAGTTCATCAAGCTCACCCTCAGGATCCTTACGCAGATCTTCTTCCTCAAGCGTCACATATGCTTTTTCAGCATCCGACTGGCTTGATACGCTTACATATTCCCCGACCGCCATACTAAGCGCTCCTGCAATCAATGCAGCAAGGCCGGCAAGAGCAATGGCATTGGTGTCGCTCGTGGCACCAGCAACACCCATCATAAGGCTCGAAATACTAACGATACCATCATTGCCACCTAAAACTGCGGCACGAAGTTTATTTAACTTCCCATTATCCGCTGCGTCTGATGGCAGCTCATATTTTGTTTTGTCATATTCAGCCATATACCTGTTATTATACCATTTTAAAAAACATAAGCAGATTATGCAGATCACCTCTGTAAAAGCATAAGTATTTTATAGTTATAAAATATTGTTGACGTGTGTCAAACATAGTGATATTTTAAGGCTAATAGGAACTGTAGCGAGCTAAATCAGGGAGGATTTATGTTCAAGCAAGGGAACCGCAGATTATCTGCAATATTAATGGCCTTAACGGTCGTAATAGCAAACGTAATCGCGCCGGTTATGCCTGCGTTTGCTACAGATCAAGGGACGTACCAACCAGTGTGGTGTCACCTTACTGGTAACGACTGGAAGGCGCAGCTCGGCGCACAGCCAAGTGGCGGACGCAATGAAACCTTTGCCCTACTTATGACGCAAAGTATCAAAGACGATACCCGTTTAGACAATGTCGACAAAAGTATCGCTCTCAACAGTCAGGTTATGGCGCACGATAGAAGCCAAAAGCTTGATACATACTGCACTCAGCAGGCGCCAACTCCTGCAACTACTATTCCGGCACCCGTCAAACCTGTACCAACACCAGCGACATGCGATGCTGACGGCAGCCTTACTCTTTTAGATACCGCCGACTACACTTGGTCAACCAACCCAGCGACAAATGGCAACATTGGCCCAGGTACCTATCAAATCACCGCAACTATTCGCAACGGTGTTAACAAGATTTTCGACAATCAAATGAAAACAGTGACATTTGATCATGTTGTCGTGCCAGCACAGCTAAGCGGTCAGGCATGTCCGCCAGCACCTAAGACTACATACACTGATTGGAGCTACGGAAAAGTAGACTGTTCGATCCTTAAAGCAGTACAGACACGATACAAAATCGTCACGCCATATGTCTGGATTGGTTGGAAATGGGTTCTAGACCCAAATCCTCTTCATAGTACTGTTACTAAAGAAACGCAGCTACGCGACCTTACTTCATTCGAGCGCATGTCGTGCACACCGAAGCCTAAAGACACTGTTGTCTATGGTGAATGGACTAATGGCACATTCAAGTGTGGCGACACTACCGTTGAACGTAGTCGCGAAATTACTATCACAAGGTACACCTGGAACGGCACCGAGTGGGTTGCGAACACGACTACAACAACTGAGCACAAATCACGCCCAGCAACAACCGAAGAACAAATGAGTTGTGTCACCCAGACGCAGCCAACATGTGAAACCGATGGGACACTTACCCTTCCGGCGTATAAAGGTGAATGGCACAAAGACTACAAGTACGTCGTGACTATCGGCCTCCAGGTTAAAACATACGACGCCGACAAGACCGTTACTATCACGGGCATTCCACAAGGCGCACATGTAATCGTTAAGCTTGTCAGTGACGATGACTGCTTCCATAAAGTTATCTACACTAAAGAATACGATTTTGATTTCGCAGATTGTATCACCATTCCCGAGCAGCCACAGACAAACGACCAATGTGGCCCAGCCAACGCTTTCTGGATCATCCCTGCAGACACCAACGAAATTCACTGGTCGGTCAACGCTGATGGCCACCTGATTGCAACTGCTATCGGTGGTCACTTCGCCGACGGTAGGACAAGCATCGACTACGGCGTCGCCGAAGACTCTAACGAGCCTTGCCCACCTACCTCGGTAACCCCTGTAGAACCACAAATCACCGATTGTACATTCATCCTCCCTATCACACTCGGTATCACGTACAAAAAGGTTTACCTCGACGCCAACGGCAACATCGTTGACCCTAACCAACCTGGCATTATCGTCGCTCACGAGGGCGTCCTAGCAACAGCAAATCCAGGCTATGTTCTTACCCCAGGCAATGATGGCGGTAAGTGGATCAACAACGGCAGCTACCTTTATACGCTTGATCTCACTGGCTTGAACTGTGGCGGCGGTAGTGTAACTCCACCAGTAGTGACACCACCGACAGTGACCCCACCAGCAGTTGCTCCAGTATCAGCGAACCTTCCTACTCCAGCCGAACTACCACATACCGGTTCATCACTCAGCGGATTGCTCGTAACATTCCTTGCAACACTTACAACATACGGTGTTGTCTACTTCCTACAGCCAAAACGCCGCTAGGAACGTACACACGATAAAATACCTCGCACATTAGCGAGGTATTTTATTTGTTAATTTCCATCCACACCTAAAGTTCCTATCTATTTATTCGATCAATTGCGTTATTGATACCTAGATAGCAGAAAAGCTCTAGACGGTATGCTAGAGCTTTTCTATCTGAAATAATTACTGGTGATCTCACCGGGAATCGAACCCGGATTGCCAGGATGAAAACCTGGTGTCCTAACCGTTAGACGATGAGACCAGACGATGAAAGATGACTAAATCTCTCAACACTTACGCTATTCTAGCAGATAAGCGACTTATTTTCAAGCATTTTTTAGGGGTGGGGCACGACATTACTCGTGCCCCACCCCTGGCGTAGTGCGGGGTTATACTATATCTCATTGATTCGCATATTAATGCAAATTTCTCTGTCACGTTAATGTACGAGGAGTCCTTGCCATATAAAGACTAGGGTAAGCAATTTGAAAAGTGTTAATCAGTAGTTAACTATTATTTGCACTTATGCTTAAAATATGGGTCTATATATTGACTTTTTAACATAATTGTGATAACATTAAACAGTCACGGTGAGTGAGGTAAAAGCTTACACGCCAAGATGAGAACATTGACAATCAGGCTATACCCTACTGTATTAGCCTGTTTGTTAAGAAGCAGCGACCGAAATCATGATTTTTCGTGATTTCAGTTGCTGCTTTTTGCAAGCAGCACACAGTATACGAATACGATTTTCTCCTCGATGAAGGTTGTGTCGGGGACACTCAATACATAGAGCTATGTGATGAGTGTCCCCGTCGCAACTGCAGAGCGCCGGGCCCATTAATAACGGGCTTTGGCCCCCTCTCGAAGGAGAATCAGCATGTCCCAGCAAACCCGGGCGCTCTGCCGGCAAACGGTCAGTAAAGTCCTTGGTAACGGCAGCATGTCCAGTGAAGAGCGGCGAACCGCACTCCTGGATGTCGTGAACAAGGCGACCGCCGACGGCAACCCCGACTTCGGGCAGCTCCGTGTCACTTTGTCCCCTGTGGGCGAGTGTACGGATGCCTACCAGGCCGGAGTAAGTGCGTACACGCGCACGATGGCAAGGACCGGCAATCACCCCAGGGCGCTCCGCGCGGCCTGCCGGCACGCTGGTCTCGAGCCTCCCGCAGAAGACGTCGGACCCATCGACCGCCTGTTCAATCGCGTTCAGGCATCACTCGACGACCGACCCGGACGCAACGGCACCCCGCCGCAGCGTCTTAACACCCCTTCCACCCACCGGCATTAAGCCGCAAGACCGAGAAAGGAACGGTCCAATGAGTATCCTTGCGATCCTCACGTGTGTCACCCTGGTCCTGGGCGTGGTCTTGTCGGCCACTGCCTTCCATCGAGACAAGCACCGCCAGGCTATGGCAGGTGCTGGCGTCATCCTGGCCTCCAGCGTCGTGCTGTGGCTGGGATTCGGAGCAACCCTCTGGGTGCTTCTGTTCGGCCTTGTCGGCATGGCGCTCGCCTTCCCGCGAGTCACCAACCTGTCCGCCAAGTGGCGAGCCATTGTGACGGCAGTAACCGCTTCGGCGACCCTGTTCGTCGCGGCGCCCGCCATCGGTCTGACCGGTACTCCCAGTCACACCGCCAGCGTCGCGGATGTCCGCGATGCCGGCAACCCGTCCGATCTGGCCATCAAGCCCGGCGAACTGTTGCCGGACGCAGCCAAGTGCCCCAAGGGTGACGAGTTCAACCAGAACTCGATGCCCGGAACCCCAGGTCGTCTCTGGTCCGACAGCGTCTCGACGCCGTTCAAGGCCGGAGACAAGGATGCGCAGTTCAAGGAGCTCACCTCCGAGATCTGCGTCAATCCGACGCTCTTGGACGCCTACATCAAGGCGCTCAACGACGCCCAGATCGGGGACTTCTCGGTCGGCGCCCACAACACCTGGATGAAGGAGTTCCTCGACAAGTCGAGTGGCAAGGATGGCCTCAAGGTCTGGCTGACCCACAAGGCCAGCGACCCCAAGGGCATCTACGTCACGGGCACCGACACCGGCCAGTTCCAGTACTACGCACAGCTCACCAACGCCGTGCTGTACGTATTGGACAACCAGGGCGCCAAGACGGCAACGTCGAACGTCCACTGGCCACTGGGTTCCCTCGTCGCAGACACGCTGCCGCGCGTCTACAAGGAGACCGACCCGAACAAGCAGGAGAGCAAGCCGTTCCTCGCCCTCACCTTCACCACGAAGGCTGGGGGATGCCCGTACGTCCTCGGAGTCAATCTGATGGACAAGCGGCCGGAGAACTTCCCCTGCGAGGTGGCCAAGACGATCGCGCCGCCGACTCCGACGAAGTCGAAGCCGCCCGTGATCCCTGGTCACCCGACACCGACGCCGACGACGCCCGGCCACACGCCGACGCCGACGACGACACCGTCGACACCGCCGGCAACATGCGTGTGGAGCAACGGAACGGTACACAACCTGGATCACGGGGTCTGCCCCAAGGATCCGAACCCGATCCCGAGCAACACGTACCACACCCCCGCCGGGCACCCGACGCAGCCTGCGTCGCAGCCCAGCCACCCGGCCCAGACGGCGAACCCGTCGACCAAGCCGGGAAGTGGCAGTACGCAAACGGCGCCCGGGGCCACCGCGGCCCCTCAGCCGACCAAGTCAGCTCCCCCTGCGGGGGATCCGACCAGTACAGCTACGACCTGCATTCCCGACCCGGACACCGGCACGGGCTGCTGAGGTCCCGGCCGGCGCCCCGCCCATCCAGGGTGGCGGCGCCGGCCACGGCACTCGTATTCGTATCCGCCAGCTCCAGGCGGGACGTCACCTTCACCGGTGGTGTCCCGCCTGGGCACGAACCTCTAGTACAGCGTAAGGCATAGCTTGATTGAAAATGAAATTCTCGGGAGGTGACGTACATTGACAATTAGTTTTGCTTACTCCGGGATATTCTCGGATTTTTGTCGTAGTACACCACCAAATTTAATAAATGCGCGCTACAAGCGTGCCTAAAGGAGATAGCAATGACCATAACGTCACTACTCGGTAAGGTCTCAAAGCGTGTGTGGGCTCTTACAGCAATCGCTACTGCTACAGTTGCGATTCCTGCAGGGCTTCTCGCATGGGGACCAGACCGTCCAACGTACACAATGGCTCATCCAGCCGACCACGTAACATTTAACTCAATCACCGATAATCCGGTGCAGGGTGACGAGCGTAATTTCGTTCAGATCCGCAACGTGACAACAAACAGCAAGTTTAGCGAAAATGAAACACTCGTTCCTGGTAATGAATACGAAGTTTACACATTCTACCACAACGACGCAGCAAGCAACCTTAACGATGCCGCACATAACTATAAAGGTATCGCTACCGGTGCTTACATGCAGGCCGAGCTCCCAGCGAGCGTTGCAGCCGGCTCAACCGGCACAATCAACGGCTACGTTGGCGCAACGAACGCTTCACCAAGCAAGGTTTGGGACGAAGCAACAGTTAAAAACACCACTGGCGGTGCTATCGATATTCGTATCGAATCTGGCAGTGCTAAGATCACCAACAATGGCGCAACTAATGGTAAGACGCTTCCAGACGCGCTCTTTACTACCGGTACTCCACTTGGTTACGACGCACTTGACGGCAAAGTTCCTGGCTGTACACAGTACTCAGGCTACGTTACCTACCGTTTTAAGGCAGATCAGCCAAACTTCACTGTTGCTAAAACAGTAAGCGCCCACGGTGCCAACCAGTACGGCGAGAACGTTAGCACAAAAGCTGGTGACCTTGTTGACTTTAAAATCGAATACAAGAACACCGGTACTACTGTGCAGAATAACGTCATCGTTCGCGATACCCTTCCTGCACACTTAAGTTACGTAGCAGGTTCTACATACTTTGCCAATTCTACAACCAACGGGCAATGGAAAGCAGTAAGTGCTGACACTGTTACCCAACAAGGTATCAATATTGGCAACTACACTCCTGGCGCTAATGCATACGTAAAGTTTACTGCTAAAGTAGCCGCCGAAAGCGACCTCGTGTGTGGTACGAATACACTCACTAATACTGCAGCAGCAGATACCCAAAACGGCAGCAAGAGCGACACCGCAACGGTTACTGTTACCAAAAACTGTGTTGAAACAGTACAAGCATGTAACTTGGACACGTTAAAGATCGAGACTGTTGATAAGTCTAAGATCGACAACATCCATTACACAACTGACCTCTCTAAGTGTCAGCCAATCGAAAAAGTTGAGGCTTGTAACCTTGATACGATGAAGATCGAAATGGTAGATAAGTCTAAGATTGACAATGTTCACTACACGACCGACCTATCAAAGTGTGCAACGAAACCTGAGACAACAGTAGCATGTAACCTCGACACTTTTGCTATCGAGACCGTCGACAAGTCAAAGGTAGACAACGTTCACTACACAACCGACCTTACCAAGTGTCAAGAACAAGTTTGCCGCGTAAGCGACAAGACGATCATTACGATCAACAAGTCTGACTTTGATAACAGCAAGTACACCACTGACTTAAGCCAGTGTGCTGAGACGCCAACTACACCAGTAACTGTGCTTCCTCACACGGGTATTAGCGACGGTATTATGAGCGTTGTTGGTCTCGGATCACTTGTTGGTATGGCAAGCGCATACATTGCAAGCCGCCGTGCACTCATTAAGTAAGCAAAACTAAAGCTGACCGCTTGCAATTAGGGCTCGCACCCTAGCACCGAAAAGTCACCCTGCAATATGGGTGACTTTTTGTGTTTTATGATACCTGCTGTGGAGCCGGCGGCGTTGCAAGTTTTTTAATCGGGAGACGGAACCCGAATGTACTCCCCTTGTCTTCTTTTGATTCGAACACCAAGCTGCCGCCGTGGCCATCGATCACTTTACGTGCAAGATAGAGGCCAATTCCCGTACCGTCCGGGCGTTGTTTACGAGCGTTTTCGGCCCTAAAGAACTTTGTGAAGAGCTTCTTCTGTGCATCCACCGGTACCCCCATACCTTTGTCAATGACACGAAGAACCGCATCGCCGTCCTCAACAGAAAGTGTTATCTTTATTTCTTGGCTATCGGGTGAATAGTAGATGGCATTATCCATAAAATTCATAATCACCTGGCGGATCTTGTTCTCATCGAGATACAATTCAGGGAACCGTGCCGGGCGTTCATACGCAACCGATACGTTATGGCCTGCGGCAATTTGACGGATACTATCCACTTCTTGCTGCGTCACCTTAGCAAGATCAACTGGATGCGTATCTATAATAAATTTTCCCGTCTGCAAGCGGCTCACGTTGAGAAAATCACCGATCAAATGCACCATACGCTCACTACTAGTGAACGCTTCTTCTAGCAGTTGTCGCTGCTCTTTCGTGATCCTGCCAACATCACCCTCGAGCACCATTGAAATATATCCCTTTACACTTGTGAGTGGGGTACGGAGCTGGTGTGAAGCCATACTAACAAACTCATCTTTTGCAGCATCCAGGCGCTGTAGCTGATTGTTAGATTGACGGAGCTTCTTCGTAGCATCCTTGATTCGCTGCTGCAGTGTCGCATTAATCTCGCGCACTTCCTGCACGGATAGCGCGTTTTGAATAGCGATAGCAAGCTCGTCACGGATAGTTTCTAGTGTCCGAATATCACGTTTAGTGTAGTCTCGACTTTGCTGATCGCCGAGAAAAAGATAGCTTACTGCATCCTCCCATTGCATTAGCGGCAAGACGAGTGCAATTTTTTTACTACGAAGCAAACGTCGCAGTCGATCCTCATGATGTAATAATTCTGTAATAATCGGTGTATCTTCGTTCTCATTAATATACGCTTCAATATTTTTAAATTCTTGCAACGTTATCCGACTATGTCCCGTCGTGCCCGCCGCGATAAATCGATCCTCCCCGTAAGAGACGGCAAAAAAACCTTGCTCTGCTTTTATTGTTGTACTTATCTCCTGCGCGGCACGCTCAAGAAGGCCTCGAAGTTCGGTTGTCGTGTTCAGCTGTTTACTAAGACGAGCAAAAAAATCATCAGCCTGATAGTTGTCACGATAAAATATCCGATTCGTTAGTCGATCAAAGAATCTTTTCAGCGGCTGCATAATTGCCGCAAGCCCGAGCGCTACACCCAAGCCTACTACAACAACCATCGGATCAATTGACGATCCCCGCAATGAATTTGATAATACCCACGCAGCAAGCAAGTAGATTGCCGCCATGGTCGCAAGTACCATCGAATACGTGACGCTTCGCACCACGGCAAGCCTTACATCGAAAAGCCCATGTTTAACAATTGCATAGGCAACCGAACCGATAAAAATTACTGTGCTCGCAGGCCCGAGAAGCGTAAACCCATATAAGCCCATTAGAGGAAGAACCAGATTACAATATGCCCCGATCACTGCCGATAACGTCATTCCAAAAAGAATCACCGCTACAGTCCTGCGATTGCGCGCAGAGAGCTTGCTGCGTTGGGTGATTAAAACAGCGCAAGCGGCTAAAATATAAGCGACAAGGATAGCTCCATAAATAAGAAGCATCATTGGATGAGTAAGAATCTGATAATCACTTACTCCGTAGGCAATGGAGCCAGGCGTTGCCGATAGTGCGGCCATCAATAGACCTGGCACTATCAATGGCAAAATCTGCCGCATTTTAATATGTGCAAATACAAAGCGAAGGCAAAAAGCTAAAAGTTGTACTGCAAGTAGCATGGCGGCGACATAGCTAAACAAAGCGAAGAAATAACGAGTGCCCCCGCTTGTGACGCCATATGCAACATTCCCCGTGATCCACAACCCTACAAATCCAGCCAAAAAAACGAAGCTGCGCCGATATCCATTTTCACGATCGCCACGCCAGACTAATAAGCCTACACTAGTAGAGATTACCGCAGCGACCAAGGCCAATATCGCCGATACGAATTGCATTAGCCAACAATCTCCCCTGACTCAACTGATTTGATGCCGCGAATAACAGATTCAAAATTCGCGTTAAAACGTGCACCGGTAGCATTTCCTAACCATTCTGTACGTTCTGCGGGGTTAGCATACGAGAACACGCATTCATAAGCGTCGCTCTCACTAATTTGACCTTTTGCAAGTGCAGTAAACTCAATGCCCTGCCTCGCAAAGAACATAAAGAACGGTTGATATGTCACAAAAAACCATCGCGGATCAAGATCATCTTCTGTTTTACGAGTAAGCGCATAGCCTGCACCTAACATCTCCATAAATGACTGGACTAGCTCTCTCATTTCACCAATTCCCTCCCCTACGACAAGACGGGTCAGATCCCAACCCCCAATCTTCTCATCAATAGGCAGCTTCATCGTCGCCTCTTGCTTCATTTCGGGCGTAAGCATTGACCAGCTAAGGCTATCTTGAGGTCGATCAAACGGCGTAAGTCGCAAACCAGAGACAATCTTACCTTCTCTCATTGTAACGATGTGTAGGGTTCGAGGATCAGCGTCATACCTATCGAAATCGCTCTCCGCACCCTCAAGCCATCCTTGAGCATCAACGAATTGTTTCCGCAACTCAAGCCAATCCTGAAAGGCTTCCGTGTCGGATGGATCAATCAGGCGCAGCTCTACACGTGACGAAGTTTCCTTTTCCTTCATTTCGGGATTTGCTACTGTCATCGATGTTTGTCCGCCTTTTCTGTGTTCCTAGTATTTCATCTGCATATACTGTATCATGGAATTACCATGACCAAAATTGCAATCATCGAAGACGATTCTGTCATTAACCAAATGTACCGCATGAAGTTCGAAGCAGCGGGTTTCGATGTGGCGACAGCAAGCGATGGTGAAGCCGGCGTTGCAATAGTAAAAAAGTTTAATCCTGAGATTATTCTGCTCGATTTACAGATGCCACATATGGGTGGCGCCGAGGCACTCGCACTTATCCGTAAATCCGAAGAGCACGCAAAAACTCCTGTTATCATCCTCACCAACCTTGGCGAAGAAGAAGCTCCAAAAGAGCTTAAAGGATTAGGTATTCAAAGCTATATCGTAAAGGCTGAGCTTACCCCAAGCCAAGTCGTTAGTCGCGTAAAAGACGCGCTCGGTATTGCTTAATTAAGCTGTCCTGCGTTACGCAAACAAGCTTCAATTAAGTGATCGAACAATACCGTATAAGTAAGCGGACCCACGCCACCTTTAACGGGTGTAATCGACACATCTTTACGCTCACGCACAGAATCATCGACGTCACCCACAATAAAACCACCTTCGCTTGCCGTGCCGGCATCAACAACAACCGCTTTTTGCTTTACACTCTCTGCGGTAATTAATCGCGGGACGCCAGTGGCGGTAACGATAACGTCGCTTCCTCGGAGCGTTTCCTGCACATTTACCGACGACTCATCAAGGGTGGTAACAGATAACCCCCTTGCCTTCCACATCGCAGCAAGCGGCGCGCCAACAAGTTTACCAGTGCCAACGATTGCAATCTGCTTACCTGTGAGTTCTACGCTATATCCGGTCAACAACCAATCAATAGCCTGGGCTGTAGCGCTCGGGAATCCAGCATTCGCACCGAGCCCATCGACATCTTTTTTAGGGTCAATCATATTGCAAATTATATTAGTTTGACTAGGATCTTTAAGTGGTAATTGCACGATAATCCCCTGAGTATTTGAGTCAGCATTTGCTCGCTGAATATATGCAGGCATTTGAGTTTCGTCTACCGCAATAACTTCAACATCGATAAAAATATCGCGAGCATAACGCTGTTTCATACGGATGTATGTATTAATGACCTCGCTTGCAGATGTACTTTTAATAATAAGAAGCTTAGGAGTAATACCAAATTGCTGACGTAAGTTGCGCACTTGACGTAATTGACGTTGTTTAATGAACCCCTGGAGCTCAAGTCCATTTAACTCCCTTGCCATTAAATACGATCCTTTCGGTCATCAATGAACGAACCCCACTGACGAATCAAACGAAGTACGGTTTTTAGCGGCAGTTCAATCATCATATCGAGTGCAAGCGCTACTACGTTAACCTGAGTATATTTCTCGCTCATCCATCGCCCCACTACGACAAACGGTAAGTAAATGAAGTCTCGAATAAAGGTAAAGCCGTTACTGTTTGATCGCACCACCTCGAGCTCACGAATCAGTCGGCTCAGACGGAAACCAAGGAAGCTTGCTGCTGAAATAAATACGAAGAAGATCCCAATATGTACAAGCTCGAGCCCAAGTGACAGAAGCAACCATACAACACCTCCAAATACAATCAAGCTAAACAGCACATAGAGTGTTGAAAATACTGATCCGTATCGGTCATTCGCCGTGCCGCGGCGCTTTAATAAGATTGTGCCTTCGTCGCCATAGAGCATCGTGTCAACGCGATCAACAAGTGCTTTCGTATTTGCGTAGCCTGGCAAATTCAGCGTTAATCGAAGTGCTACCATATAAAGCGGCGGGAAACAGAGATTAATTAACAGAGGCTGCCATAGTATATGCCCACTTGCCCAAAGATCATACGGAACTTCGACAGCGATACCGATCAGAAACTTCGTGATAATCAAAAAGATAACACTTCTGACAATCGCGCGGTTTACGCGTGTCATAATATTTGAATACTCGCGATTCACTTCTTTTTCAAAGGCATCTAGAAACGCCTCGCGTCGCTGTAGAAGATGTAAAAAGTCCGGCTTGTTTTCGATCATTCGACGCACAATGCGTAGCGGCGCACCTTGGCGATCAATCATATGATACAGCTTGTCAGTTGCGGGCGAACGCAATAAAGCATCGATGCGCTGATTATAGGCGATGTAACGGTCCTCATCGGCAACAGTCACTTCGTAGCGATTAAGTAATGAAGCACGGATAACGGCAGTGTTTGATTTCAAAAGCGCCTTGTGAACAGCTGCGTAAAGCGCTGCTCCGTATTCATCGGCATCAAGCGTGGCGTCGGTATACTCCGTACGGGCGATTTTCTCGAAATACTGGTACGCGACAGATACAAAGGCAATGTCTTTTTCAGCAGAATTGATGAGGCGCACGACTGCAACTGAAAGCGTATCAAGTATCCAGCCGACCGACGCGTCAGAGCTTATCCCTCGTCGCTTTTGCAGGCGTGTATACGCTTCGTAGTGGCTCGTTGCAAGGTCGGAAATAGTATCAAGCTGCTCTTTTGTTAGCGTATTATTTGGTACATACCCTGCATAGGTAAGCTCAATTGCAAGCTCATGGCCGCTTGTACGAATCAGTCCTTCGTCACGCGTAACAAATAACTGCTTATAAAATCGTCGGATAGCATTTTGCACCAACAAATGCTCTTCGGTATTTTCAGCAGCATTACGGAGTTGTTCATAGGCAGCAGTAAGTGTTTCGCCGGCACCAACAACATTCACCTTCTCAGCTTGAGCCTGGGCGCGTGTTTGCGTGTCTTCGTTGTGAACGGCGTTAGAAAGTCCCACCATCAGGTGGTTGCCGATAGTATTGAGCTCTGGCATACCGTCCTATTATACCCTGTTAAAGACGTATTTACACTATCTAGACTAGCCTAACGCGTAGAATGGGAGATAATTCGAATCCGAGCCATAGGTAGTCGGTGGGAATGAAGGCATGACATTAGTATCATTGCCATAAAATGCACGTCGATGATTTGGCATATTGTAGCCACCATAAAGCATCGACTGATGCGACACTACGTCGTAAGCGATATAAGGCGGATTGGTATAGCCTGCCACGATTCCTGTAACGTATATGAATCGATCGATACTTTGCGACGGTATAGGGGTTGTAAATTCGCCAATAGCCCACCCAAGGCTCGCCCACAGATTATTGTTTACCGGCGTACTCGCTACAAGTACGCCGCTATCATCATAAAGCGCAAAACAGTTCGCCCCACCCGCTCCAATTGTTCCAACCTGCGTCACAATAGCAGCAACAGCATGAATGACTTTGCCTGCAGGGACAAAGATTCTCGCAAAAAAAGTACCGTTAAGTAACGTTGAATCGGCATTAAACGATTCGACAGGACCACTTGCGGCAAAAAACCCATAAGCACTGAGCGGATAATATGCCGCCGATACAAGCGCATCTGGCAAATTAGTAATCGGCACACTTGCCGTAGCGTCAAGGGGTGCATAGCCATTTGCTTGCCCCTTACTGCTCGCCTGCTCTGCACCAGTTGCGGCTACACTCGCAGGTTTTAGAGTACCGTCGACGTTATGTGATGCTAAAAGAAAGTCATTGAGTATAGTTCCCCAACTACCGTCATCAGAACCTGGAATCGGTAAACGTGACATATACTTCTAAATTATCACGGCTACCGGCAACTGTACAAGCTTATGCTTAAATAATTATTTTCCACTAACTACACTTGACGTGCCATGGAAGCACCCGAGCGTGTACGGATATTCCAACGTGGCATCATAGTGATATATATTCGTAAGCTGACCGTTCCACATGACTTCGCTGGTACGCCCATGGCAAGCATCGAGGTCCGCGTCAACTGGCAAATTTCCACTACTATCACGCTCGACATAAATCCCATACCCATCAAAGGCATACCCAACTAACGTCGAGACCCCAGAGGCTGCATTAAGTATGCACGAAGGTACATCATGATAATGATACATCTCCTGGCCGTTAGGGTGACCATCGCATTCATCCTGGGTTTCATGAGCAACAGCATCCCGGCCTCCAGCATCAAGTGCATTGAACAGTACCACCCCGTCACTAAGAACTCCTATCGGCCCGAGTGGAAGACAGCCTGGCGATGCGGCCGCCGAAGGATTGAGTGGTAAGTTATAGCTCAAGCTCTGCTCGTTGATATGATTTGGATTTGTATCATATTGATACGCCGGGTCATTCCTACTAATCGGAAATATCCCTGTTGCATATGTCACAGGTAAGTCATTCATCGTTATAACCCGACCACTACTATCAGCTGCTTCGGAATATTGAGCCGTCGACCAATGGACATCGCCCCTTACCGCGATCTTTGCGTCCGCATTCCATGTCCCACTCGCGTCATTTATCCAATTTCCAGCATGACGCGCGCCACCGCCAGTGAAATGAGATGTGCAAGAATAGACACTGCCCACTACCGCGGCAGTCGAGACATGACCATCGCCTAGTGGCACAGCTGTTCTACTTACGGTGCTGCTCCAGTGATTTGTAGGTACAGACGAAGACTGGCTTGTGCGATTCGTAGCTTCAGGTACTTGTTTTATTGTTCCTGTGGCACCTGTCATTTGGCTCTTATTTATAGCAAGAAAGATTAACACGATATACCCCAAAATCACTATTGCCCCAAGACTAAATATGACCCAACGATATTTGCGATAAAATGGCCGCTTCACGATATCAGGACGTGCCATTACGGTTGCGCCTTCGCTGCGTCCTCTTGTATATGCTGGGATTCCATATAGCTTATGGTATAGAAAGATAGGCAATGAATCAATTGACTTAAAAATAATTGATAGTTATACATGGTATATTTGTTAAGATTATCCCACACAGCTACATGTCTAGCGTCTATCGCTATGCATAATCACTTAAGTCTTTGTAACCTTCTGCCACGAGAAAGCATATACCAAGTATGAAACAGAACGAACCAGAGCTTATCGCTCGCATATTGGACGGTGATGAAGATGCATATGCATCCCTCATCGACCGCTACAAAGAAGGGTTGTATCGTCACTGCTTCAAGTTCATGCACGATGAGAATGAGGCTGAAGATGTTGCGCACGAAGCATTTATAGAAGCATTCGTTCATCTCGATCGCTACAATTCCCAGTTTCGTTTCAGTACTTGGCTCTACAAGATTGCCACAAACATAGCACTCATGCGACTACGTAAACGGCAAGATCGGCTTCTGTATGATGATGAGCTTAATAAAGTACTGAACGGTTTGCCGGGTAATGAAACGCTAGCGCTCTACCAAGAGTTGCACGACGCCGTTGACGATTTGCCAGACCGATATCGCACCGTCGTTTCGATGCACTACTGGCAGGGTAAGAGCTATAGCGAGATAGCAAACCAAATGGGCACATCAGTTGGCTCTATCAAGGGATGGATGAGTCGCGCCAAGAAGATACTTAAGGAGGTACTTTCATGAAAGCAGAACATTCTCAAACAGGAGCACCCACGCGCCCGCTGAGAGCCGATTTTACCAGTTACACTATGCAGCGTGCGCAGATAGCCAAAAAACGAGCGGAACTGTGGAGACATAGCGCATCGCCAAACCACATAACGACCAAAAAGGAAGCTTTATACATGAAACTTGTTCACAAACCCATCATGGCAGTGCTTGGTATTGCTATTGCAATGGGCATAGGCGGCACAGCTTATGCTGCCGTTGGCGGTCTTAGTAGCATTACCGCCATATTCGCCAACTCCAAACCAATCGACAATACTACTCGAATAGTTACTGTCGATGTGAGGAATTGTCTGGACGTTAATACACTAAATATTACCGCCCAAGGCCATCGAGGTAGTACTTTACGCTACTATCAAGTCAAAGCCGATGCTCACTTAAGCGACCGACAAGTAGTTGACTTGGTGCAATCGGTTTGTCGCTCCAGCTACAATCCAGCACGCGAACAAGCCATCCTCAAGACAATTGACAGTCAGTCGCAAAATAAAGGTACATTGTTTGGTAATGCCGAAGGTACCGTCGTAGCCGTTACTAGCAATAGTATCGACATTCAAGTTGGTAGTAATGCAACCCGCAGCCATCAAACTTTCGTCGAACATATTGCCAATCTTGACCCGCAACTAGTCATCTTTGATGACAAAGGTGCACAGACAACGCTATCTAACATCCATGTTGGCGATACAGTCTATAGCCAATATCGAGCCGCCGATGACACAACCACTAATGCCGACTCATTGACACCTGATCAGGTCGATTGGAGCAAGCAAACCCTAGTCACTCTTTTCAAACAGTCGTCTGATGCAGCCGCGTATGACCATTTCAACCAACTAGTCCAAGGTGGATTAGTGAAGGAGGTAGCAAAGCAATAATTCTATAGCGATACACTCAACCATAACAAAAGGACCTCTTCGGAGGTCCTTTTTGAATAATATTATGGAGAGCCATTGTAGACACTATCGTAACCAATACCCAAGAAACCTGCAGTATACATGAAAAGAGCCCACGAAGGGCCAGTGACGATATAAATCGCGGGCTCTCTTCGCGGGCCGTACTAGCCAGGCTAGCGGCGGGTGTGATGTGACGTGGTGGCGGCCAGGAGGATGGTCGCGTTCAGCAGAGTAATCAACCCCGCAAAACTGCCACCTCGGCCGCCGTTGCGTGCCGCAACCGACTCACTTGAGCGGCTGCACGACGCAGAGTGCTGGCTAGTCTCGCCGCACTCACCACACTTGGACCCACCTGTTGAACCGGACATTCTCATGCCTCCCCTTCGGTCAATTTTTAACATTGTAATACATTTTGACTATTTACGCAATAGCATGGCTTCGGGCTTGCACTCATCACTCAGCTATAATCAGCCTTCGTTAGACTAGTTATGTAAATAAAGCTTCGCGGCTTTTATCATAACAAAAACTCCTCACAATAGAGGAGTTTTAGGTATAAATTCTATGGAGGGCCAGGAGAGACTTGAACTCTCGACACCCTGCTTAAGAGGCAGGTGCTCTAACCAGCTGAGCTACTGGCCCATAACTTGAGACATTATAGCTGATTTGAGTAAAAATGTAAAGAGGTTAGCGACTCATCAAAGAAAAAAGGCCAGCATACCTGACCTGTCTTCTTTGGTACACCCGGCAGGATTCGAACCTGCGACCACTTGGTTCGAAGCCAAGCATTCTAATCCGCTGAACTACGGGTGCGCAATATAAGACAGTATACCACATATAACAGATTAGTAGCCACGGCTGGTGTATACTTACACTATATGGACATCCACACAGATATTCCTCTCAAGAATTACGTTACTATGCGCATTGGCGGTAATGCCCGCTTTATGACCGATATCCACTCACCCGAGGATATCCCTGCCCTCGTAAAACGCGCCGCCTCACAGAATATCCCCATCTACATACTCGGCGGCGGCAGTAACACGATTGTCCACGACGAAGGATACAACGGGCTCGTGCTTCGTAATCGTATTCCTGGCTTCGAAATTATTGCAGAAACCTCATCTGATGCCACGATTAAAATTGGCGCAGGTGAAAATTGGGATGAGGTTGTCCGTCGTACGGTAGATATGAACCTAACAGGAATTGAATGTCTTTCGGCTATTCCTGGTACCGCCGGTGCGGCACCGGTGCAAAATATTGGCGCATACGGGCAAGAGGTGGCCGAAACATTTGTCGAACTCGAAGCCTACGACATTAAAACCGACCGAATGATCATTCTCACCAATACTGATTGTGGCTTTTCATACCGCTACAGTATATTCCGCGGCGATGAAATGGGCAGATATATTATTACCACTATCACACTTAAGCTTTATAAAGCAGCGCCGCAGCCACCATTCTATAAAGCAGTGCAAGACTATCTTGATACGCACACAATTACCTTGTATACGCCAAAGGTACTGCGTGATGCCGTCGTCGCCATTCGCGCCGAAAAGCTCCCTGACCCTAAAGAACGGCCAAACAACGGATCATTTTTCAAGAATGCTATCGTCGAAGACTGGCAGCTCACTACCCTTCGTGAGGAGTATCCAGATATGCCCGTATACGACATGCCGGACGGCCGATTCAAAATCCCAACAGGCTGGCTGATCGAGCAAGCAGGGTTTAAAGGGCAACTACTTCACGGTATGCGCGTACATGATAAAAATACTCTCGTACTTATTAACGAATCTGCTGCAGGCTATGCTGACCTTGCAGCCGCACGAGATGAGATAATCGGCGCCATCCGTGATAAGTTCCGTGTACAAATCGAGCAAGAACCGCTCGAAATGACCACATAATTAATTCTATTGTCTTTCGTCAGTAAACCACTTATGCTATATATATGCGGCGCTGGACCGGGTTTACTGTTGTTGAGTTGGTCGTTGTCATGGTAATTATGGCAATTCTATTGACTCTGGCCGGTTTTACTCTCAATCGATCTCAGGGAAACTCTCGAGACGCGCAGCGTAACGCTGACATTGCAATCATTGCGCGCGGCCTTGAAACTCGCTATAAAGAAGGTAATCCCAAGAGCGGGTTGCCATCCTACATCGCGCCAGGGTCTTACCCTGATGTTGACGAAATGGCATATATTTTAGGAAATACCGTGAGTACCTTTACCCCAACCCAAGTAGTGGGTGGCTATTCCAACGACGCCTTGCCCGGCACATCCGTAGCAAACTTTACCCCACCAGGAGTAACTGGCGCGCCATATGCTGGATTTGTTATTGCCGCCTGTACTACCGCAGGATCATGTGCGAGCGCAGGCGACTCGGGCACAAGTGGCTCGACTACCGGCAGTTCGACAACGACGAGCCAATTCTACTATGAGCCGATCGATGCGAATGGAAATATCTGTAAAACAACTACCTGCGTACGCTATAACCTATACTGGAAAACTGAGGTAGATAATACATCTCATATTCTCCGGAGTAACCACCAATGAAAAAACGCTTTGAAGGATTTACCGCTGTTGAATTACTCGTAGCGCTCGTTGTCGGTTCGCTTCTTTTCCTATCTGCCTACCAACTTCACTTAAATGTTATCCGTCAGTCCTCGGATGCCCAGTGGCGCTCCGTGGCAAGCAATGTCGCTTATGACATCCTTCGCACGTGGGCGAGCGATGGCTATGGCATGATATGGGCGCCTTGCTATCCAGACAGTTATAGCGGGAGCCAAGTTCCAATTCCTTCATACGCCAATCTCTCTAACGCGTCAGCTACCGTAGCGGTAACATGTCCGTATGGTAGTTCATCTGACCTCAGTCTCCTTTCAGTCACGCTTAGTTATAACGTTAATGGGCAAACCCAGCAGGTATACCGTGCAATTACATTCATTGCTCAAAGCTAAATACAAAACACAGCAGCCTGGCTTCACATTAATTGAAATGCTTGTCATTGCTCCGCTGGTCCTCCTTGTCATTGCCGGGCTTATCAGTGCAATGGTTGCGATGATTGGTGACTCGCTTATAGCAAATAGTCGAGTCAATACCGCTTACGGTATTCAAGACTCATTAAGCCAGATTGAACAAGACACGCGCGTTTCGACTAACTTTATGGGAACATTTAGCTACTTCAGTTCGCCGCAGGGAAGAGACGGAAGCACTGCAGCTTTCAGTTACAGCAGCAATAAAGACCTCATCCTGACCCAACAGGCAACCACAACAAGCCCATATAACACCACAAGGGATCTTGTATACTATGCAGACCAACCTGCGGCCTGCGGAAGCGGAGTGCTGAGTGGCAACCGAACCTTAGCTACGCGTGTTATTTATTTCTTAGTGAGCAATTCTAACGGCACAAAGACTCTTTGGCGGCGTACTATCGTCAATCCATGGGATGTCAACAGCACACACGACGGCAATACGGTCTGTGGAACCCCATGGCAGCGAGATAGCTGCTCTCAGGGAAACACTATTAGCAATACGCCAAGTTCCACTTGTCAATCAGTTGACCAGAAAATGGTCGATAACGTTACTGACTTTACTCCAACCTTCTACGACTCTTGGGGTGATGTTGTTACCGACCCCACCCAAGCGGATACGGTGAGCGTTTCTATCACTGTTCAGCAAAATGTGAGCGGTAAAACCATCAGTCAAACAAGCGTCATCAGGGCGAATCGCCGCAATGATGTGCCAGCGATTCCAGTGCCAGATACGCCAACGGTATCAATATATAATCCTGGGGTTGCCATCTATAACAATCCTATTCTTACTACTTTCCAGTGGTTATCAAACAATGCATATACTTATCTTGTGTCAACACAAATCAACGGCGGATCTTGGTCGACACCGCAAAGTATGACAGGTACAACACTCGGCGTTTCGGCGCCTCCGGGTGCCACGATTAACATTAAAGTAACCGCCGTCAATGACTCAGGTAACTCGGCAACAACCACCTATAGCACTACTCAGGACATCTTTACCGATATGGATCTCGAGGGCTCCTGGACTTCATACAGCTCAACTAACTGGTATAGTCCATCGTTTACTCGAACAACCGCAGGCGTAGTAGAGCTACGTGGACTCGTAAAGAACGGCTCGGGCACTATTACCACGTTGCCTACAGGCTTCCGACCAAGCAAACGAGTTATTCTTACCACCTTGTCTGGCTCTTCAAATTCCATAGCGCGTGTTGATGTGGACACCGATGGCACTGTCACATGGATGGCAGGAGGAGATAATAGCTGGGTTAGTCTTGATGGACTTAACTTTATGTCGTCAAGCTTTGACGCATCGACAAACTGGACATATCCCACCCTTCTATGCCCGAGCGGATGCACAACCGCCTGGACAAACTACAGTGGCGGCACGTCAACCTATGGGAAGCTACAGACTGGCGTGGATGGCATGGGTCGAGCACAAGTTTATGGAATTCTCTCTACACCATCTCCATATCCACCAGCAAACTATTCAAGTATAGCCACGCTTGGTTCGGCATATTCAGTATCAACTAACGATATCTATCCAGATTTAGCTTCAAGCAATGTCTTCGCATCATATGGTGTCATCAGCAACACACTACAATTCCGTACAAACCTCGGTGTCAGCTGGAAGACGTTTGCCGCAATGTACTACCCTAGCGGTTCATCGGCAAGCTGGACATCGATACCACTATCTAATAGCTGGGTGCCATACAACTCCGCCGGAAGTGGCTATTCTCAACCACAGTTTACCGAATCAGCAGACCACATTGTCACAGTTCGCGGTCTTGTTAAGTCGGGTACTGTCACGAGCGGCACTACTATTGGTACGCTACCGTCCGGCGCGCATCCAGCAACCCGCCTTATTTTCGTCGTTGCAGGCTACAATGGCACCGCAGAAATTCCGGTGCGCCTCGATATTCTTACAACGGGAGCGATTATAATCAACTTCACCGGTGCTGCTAATAACTATCTTTCGCTCGCGAATATTAGTTTCTATCAAGATGGCAACTAATTTGCCGCCGACTGTATTTAGCTATTGCACGAGCATAAGCACTTTGATACCATAGATCTATACAAGATATTAATTAGGGGGCATCTCTAGTATGACAAAACAAATCAAGTCCAAGGGTTTCACAATCGTTGAGCTCTTGATCGTGATCGTTGTTATCGCGATTTTGGCCGCGATTACCATTGTTGCGTACAACGGTATTCAAAATCGTGCGCACACTACTTCGCAGAAAACAGCAGCAGAAAACGTCGGTAAAAAGATTGAAGCATACAACGCTGTTCAAAGCGCGTATCCGACATACAACAGCACAGCTGGTGCTATTACAACCGCACTTGCTACCGTGGCCGACTCTAGCCTTACAGGAAGTGGCCTAACACTTGGTACGCCATCAGCAACAACACCAGATACCACTGTTCAGCTACAGCTTTGCTCTACAGCTGCGCAAACGAGCGGTACCACCGTACCAACAGGTTGGGTAATCTATATCTGGGATCGTACCATTAATACTGCAGGACTAAATCCAGTCCAGGCAGGTGGTGCAACATCGATCACAGCTGGTACAGGTGGCGCAGTGAACACTGTTGGCGGTACAGCGACGACTTGTAACGCCGTATCGTAAGACTTCACTAAACATAAAATGTAATAGAATACGCTCAGAGCTTTACTGAGCGTATTCTATTCAACAGGACAGAATATCAGCAACTTATACCCCTTACTCACTTGTCGTCCTAGATCCTTTACGATACAATTTAAGCATAATCAAAACTGGGGGGGCTCATGCTTGCGCGTAATATTAGTAAAAACCATGGTTTCACAATCGTAGAGCTTCTGATCGTAATTGTTGTTATAGCGATCTTAGCTGCCATTACTATAGTCGCATTCAACGGAATCCAACAGCGGACCCACAGTACAGCATCTAAGGCCGCTGCAAGCAGTCTTAAAAAGAAAATTGAGGCATACAGTGCAATCAACAGCGCATACCCGACTTTCAACTCCACAGCCGGCGCGATTACTAGTATACTTAACGCAACTCTTGACACGAGTCTGGTTGGCAGCGGCCTTGTCCTAAAAGGTAGCAGCTTGACAACGACACCTGCAAGCGATAATACAGTCGACCTTAAGCTATGCGCAGCATCAGCGTCATTAACGAGCGGAACAACCGTACCGAGTGGCTTTGTCATTTACATTTGGGACGCCACCCAAAGTCCTGCTGCCGCATATGCAGTACAAGCTGGCGGCACTACAACAATTAGCAATGGTGCCGTTACCAACACTGGTACCTACACCTGTACTTCGGTCTCTTGATAGATATAGGGGACCAGATGATAGAAACTCCTGATTGGATCAGGAGTTTCTATCATATTAATAGTTGAATATATGCTACTTATCACTAGGAAGTGGGTAGTTTGAGATGAATTCCTCCACCTCTTCGCGGAGCTCGGTAAGCTTTGCTTCATCCTTACGGTTATCGATAGCTTGCTTCATCCATTCAGCGATCTGCTCCATATGTTCTTCTTTAAGTCCACGGGTTGTTGCCGCTGGCGTACCAAGGCGGATACCGCTTGGACGGTACATTGGCAACGGATCATCGGCTACAGAGTTGGCGTTAAGTGTAAGACCGATTTTATCTAATGCTACTTCTGCGACTTTGCCATCAATACCAAAGCTTTTATAGACGTCGGCAAGAATTAAATGGTTACTTGTACCGCCCGTGACCAGCTGAAAGCTGCGCCTTTCAAGCTCTTCAGCTAGCCTTGCCGCGTTCTTTACAATTTGCGCAGCGTATTCACGAAATTCCGGCTTGAGTGCCTCTCCAAATGCCACCGCCTTAGCAGCGATCGTGTGCATATGCGGCCCGCCCTGCATACCAGGGAATACCGCTCGGTCAATAAGCGTTGGAATGTTCTCAATCTTCATCTCAGGCGCCTTGAGTGGATTGCCAACGACGCCTTTCGATAAAATCAAGCCACCGCGTGGGCCGCGAAGTGTTTTATGAGTCGTCGTAGTAATAACGTGAAAGCCATACTCGAGTGGGTTTTTCGCCACCCCACCAGCAATAAGGCCAGCAATGTGTGCCATATCTGCCATCAGTAAACAATCCTCGCCTACTTCATGGGCAATGTCAGCAAATTTTTGGTAATCAAGCTCGCGTGGGTAGGCACTAAACCCAGCCAAAATAATTCGCGGCTTATGCTCGAGTGCCACCTGGCGAAGCTCATCGTAGTCGATTTCACCTGTTGCCGGGTCTTTCATCTTGTAGCGCACAAAATTATAGAGATGCGCACTACGCGTTACCGGCGAACCATGCGTTAAGTGACCACCGTGACTCAAATCCATCGCAAGGATCGTATCACCCGGCTCACACCACGCGCTGTACACTGCCTCGTTCGCTGGTGCACCACTATGCGGCTGGACATTCGCGTGATCCGCACCAAACAGCTGTTTAGCCCGATCGATCGCTAGTTGCTCTACCTGATCAGTAAATTCCTGGCCGCCATAGTAACGCTTACCTGGGTAACCTTCACTATATTTATTTGTAAACACGCTACCAAGCGCCGCAAGTACATCTTTGCTCACATAATTTTCGCTTGGGATCAGTTCGAGCCCTTCGCGCTCGCGCTTTGCCTCACCGGCAATAAGTTGTGCGACTATATCATCATTCATATAAAATTCCCCCTCTTTGGATTCTATTTTCTGGTGTGGTGATATGTCGTAGTGTTAAATCATACCTATAGTATACCATAGGTAGTGTGTTGCAAATATATCACATTAGATATATTATGGTCATATGAGTACAGCAAAGTATTTACGTAATATCGGTACACTAGTCCAAGAAACGCGCCAAGCCCGTGGGATGACACAGGCAGAATTAGCAACCGCTCTTGGCACAAGCCAATCAGCAATTAATCGCATTGAGAAAGGCGGGCAAAATATCAGTCTTGAGATGATAGCCCGAATTGGTGAAGTGCTTTCAAGTGAGATCGTACGACTTAATAAGTCAGGTAAAACAAACTTTGTTGTTAACGGCGGTAATGAATTACATGGTGAGATTGAAGTAAAAACCAGTAAAAATGCCGCTGTCGGACTTCTTTGTGCATCACTTCTCAATAAAGGTAAGACCACCTTCCACCGTGTCGCGCGTATCGAAGAAGTCAATCGTATTATTGAAGTGCTCGAAAGTATTGGCGTAAAATGCCGTTGGCTTGATGATAATGATCTTGAAATTACCCCGCCAAAGGTACTAAAGCTTGAGGATATCGATAACGCTGCAGCTAAACGTACCCGCTCGATCATTATGTTCCTCGGGCCACTACTTCACCAATACAAAGAATTCAAGCTTCCGTTCGCCGGTGGATGTAACCTTGGTACGCGAACCGTCGAGCCGCATATGGTAGGCCTTGCCCCATTTGGCCTCAGCGTGGAAGCGCGCCCGGGTACAGATTACTACCATGCAACAACAAATCCACGCAGCCCCGAGCGCGCTATCGTTCTTACTGAGCGCGGCGATACTGTTACTGAAAATATCATCATGGCGGCAGCCCTTTACGACGGCGAAGTTATTATCCGTAACGCCAGCCCTAATTACATGGTGCAGGATGTATGTTTCTTCCTGCAGAAGCTCGGCGTAAAGATTGAAGGTATTGGCACTACAACCCTTAAAATCCACGGCGTAAAATCGATCAACAAAACCGTTGATTACTACCCAAGCGAAGACCCTATCGAGGCCATGAGCTTTGTAGCAGCCGGCGTCGTAACTAACTCTGAAATCACTGTAAAGCGCGTGCCAATTGAGTTTATGGAACTTGAGATGGCAACCCTTGCCGGTATGGGCCTTGAGTATAACCAAAGCGACGAATACCCTGCCCGTAATGGCCAGACTCGCCTTGTTGATATCTCACTTAAGAAATCCACCCTGCACGCACCGAAGGACAAATTGCACGCGATGCCATTTCCTGGGATCAACATGGACAACCTCCCCTTCCTTGGCCTATGTGCAACAGTAGCAACGGGCCGCACCCTTATCCACGACTGGAGCTACGAAAACCGTGCCGTCTACTTTACGGAGCTCTCTAAACTGAATGCGACCGTTGAGATGATGGACCCACACCGCGTCTACGTTACCGGTCCAACAAAGTGGAAAGCTTCAGACATCACGGCCCCTGCGGCACTTCGCCCAAGTGTTGTGATCTTGCTTGCTATGCTTGCGGCGCCAGGCAAATCAATCCTTCGGGATGTCTATAGTATCAACCGCGGCTATGAAGACATCGCGACCCGCCTCAATACGCTCGGTGCAGACATCGAAACCACCTGGGAATAAGATCTTCAATTTCCAAAATAACAGATGACATATTGAGCTATATCTGGTATAATCCAGAAGAGTTTAGTGACAAACTAGATTTTCATGGCGGATATAGCTCAGCTGGTTAGAGCGCTGGATTGTGGCTCCGGAGGCCGTGGGTTCGAACCCCATTATTCGCCCCATAGAAAAAGACCTATCGTTGCGATAGGTCTTTTTCTATGTCAGCATTTTACTGATACGGATTGTACTTGCGCGTAACAGGCTCTATAAATGTGCGCTTCACACTTGTAGCTGGCCGTGCCGGCCCCATACCTGGTTTTACAACACCAGCGTCACGCATTACTCTTGAGGACGACGGCTTCATAATGTCAATCCGACTTGAGGCGACATTACGCACACGAGATGTCGAACGATCAACTACCAGAGAAGTTCGACGGTGTTGCGTATCATCCTGTTTATTGGTGTCGTCAGTCGACTGGCTTGCAAGAGAATCATACGCTTCTTTACGGTAATTATGTACAATCCCGGCATTTCGATACCCATTAACTAAGCGACGGCTTGTTTCAACTTTTTTACGCTGTTCAAACGACTCAGCGCTCGTGCTTCCGATCGTGTCACCGCTGCCGTCCCCAACAACGCCGCTAGAATGGAACAGTTGGCGTGCAGAATTATTATTGAATCGTGAACGGAATAAACCCATTACTTCATTATAACCTACCGAACGTAGGCAAAAATGTACTTATTTGGTTTTTTAATTGACAGCGAGCTATACTTCACTATATACACCAAAAATGCTACAATACGATAGACTTTCGCGGGTGTAGTACAACGGTTAGTATACAAGTTTTCCAAACTTGGGACGGGGGTTCGATTCCCCCCACCCGCACCATATATGAATTTTGTGTGCAGACGCCATTTGGCGTCTGCATTTTTATATCGTCCCGACTCTTTTACGTTATAATAGCCTTAAACACTATGGCGCGTTTACCTATACCCGGCAACGATCAAGGTTCGTGGGGAGATATCCTTAACGATTATTTATCGCAGTCACTTAACACCGACGGCACGATTAAAAGTGGCGTTGTTGGCGCTACTCAAATTGCCAATAACGCAATCACGGGTGCAAAGATTGCCGATGGATCAATCACAAGCGCGAAGCTTGCTCCTACTGCCTCCACAAATGATTCAGGCATACGTTCACTCCAGATTTTTTACGCTCCTCCGAATACCATGAACGGAAAATTCAGTGATGATTACGCCGCTGCATCACTTGCACGTTACGACGACATCGTACTTGGCAGTAATCTCGAAGACTCAGGTAACGCATACTATGCGAGTACTAAAAATATTATCGGAAAGCTAGCAAGTATAGCACCGGGCACTGTAGTATGGGGATACATCAATGTTGGTGTCACGACTGGCAATTTGTCGCTCGCAACCCTACAGATGCAAGTCGATCAGTGGATTACTGTTGGCGCCAAGGGCATCTTCCTCGATACATTTGGCTACGACTACCAGGTTCCACGCACTCGCCAAACCAGCATATTAAATTACATCCATAGTAAAAACATTGGTGCGATTATTAACGCTTGGAACGCTGACGATGCCTTGAGCTCGAATATCGATGCCACATACAATCCAACTGGCGCTCCAACTGCAGCAAATTCAAATGATGTTCTACTTTTGGAGTCTTGGGTGTGTAACAGTAGTTCTTACGCATCACCATATTATGCAACCATTTCTGATGTTAAAACCCGGGGCGATAAGGCAGTAGCTTACCGTGCTAGTCTTGGTATCCGCGTCTTTGCTGCGAATATTATGCTCCATACCGGTACGAGTGATGCTACTCTTGATAATTACCGCGGCGTTAGCGAGGGGCTTGCGCGGGCGTGGCGACTCGACGGGACTGCGTTTTGCGCATCTACTTACTCTTCAACTGGATCTGACACCGGGGTGATTCGTCCACGATTCTCACAGTATCGTTCTATTCCTCTACGACAGAGTGCGCCCTATATTCTTAATGGCGCATGGACCTCAATTGAAGCACCGGACCTTGGCATCATCATCAACTACGACCCTGGCACATCAACATTTAACTGGCAACAGATTTAATCGTAGACTCGCCCTGCTCGTAAGATGCTATACTTATCTTAATGCCCCGATAGCTCAGTAGGATAGAGCAGAGGACTTCTAAGCCTAAGGTCGTTGGTTCGATTCCAACTCGGGGTACCATATTTTTATTATTTGCTATTATTAATAAATGACAAAACCAATTATTGCAATATGCGCGAGTGCCAGCTCATACCCGCAGGTTATTGCAGCGAGCTCCGATATTGAAAAGCTTGGCTTTAATGTAGTCCTCCCTGCTACAGCCAGAAAAATGAAAGAAAATGGCGAAAAGAACACTGAAGCGAACAGGGATTGGTCATCGATAACTGCTCACGAAAAAGCTTCACTTATTCGAGGCCATTTCAACGAAATTGAGAAAAGCGACGCTATCTTAGTAATGAACTACGAAAAACATGGAAAGGCCAACTACATAGGACCGAATGTTCTCATGGAAATGTCTACGGCCTTCTACTTACATAAGTCTATTTACATCTTAAATGGTAAACCAGAAGACTCTCCTTTAATCGATGAAATCCTAGGCCTTGAACCAATATTTTTAAATGGTGACTTAACGAACCTAAAAGCAAACGGCCCCCGAAGGGGCGAGTGAAGGGCGGATGCCGCTTCAAGGGCCGTTTCGGGGGCGGGTTAGAGCGAGGTTGGTGCTGCGCGTCTCAGACCGCGCTGGTCGCCGCCTTGCGGTAGGTGACCACTGCCGGCGTGACGACGGTGCGCAGAGCGTCGCCGACCACATCCTTGGCGCCGGCGCTGTTCTGCACCTTGCGGATGACGAGGTTGGCGACGGTGTTGGCGACCACCAGGCTGGTGGCAGCCGCCGCGACGATCTTGACGACCTTCATGACAACTCCTCGAGCTCTGTCCAATGCAAACGCATCGAATCTTTTTTAATAATAACATCTATGCTAGATTCCGTCAATGCTTCCCAGCAAAGAAGCTACCTGTTATGCGCGCAGCTGACTTTCTAATATGACTCCGGTCTCAAAGCTACCTCAAAAACCTCATGCGCAGCCCACTTCTTCGAAGTCTTTTACTTTTATGAGATAATCTTAGTAGTGAAACCGCTTGGACTTATTTCAGTAATTGCTTTAATCATTTCTTTGATCTACGCACAACTTAAGTGGGGGCCAGATTATAGCAAAACTTTTAGTAGGCTAGTCGCCCAAAAACGATCTTCTGTAATCTACTATTTTATAGTTTTCTCTATTTTCCTTACTGCTTTCAGTATATTCATGACCACCAGCTTCATCCCTCAATTTACACTGACTGGACTATTCACCTGGGTCTACTTTCTTGGTGTTGCATCGCAACTTATTTGCGTCATCATACCCGAAACTGGTGGCTATAAAACAAAGATCCACTTAGCTGCCGCCGGAATAATGTCTAGTTCCGTTTTACTGCAGATGGTCTTACTTGCAACATTAGCTCATCTTTCTTTACTTAGCATTATTACGTACACCATCAGCCTACTAATCATGATCTCAATTTGGTTAATAATCATGTTCAAGCATGACTTAATGAGGTACGAGCTGGGTCTGCAATCAATATATTTTATATGCTACTTAGGTACACTAGTATTCGTCAATTACACTGCTTAGCTCTCAACTCATTTCGAGCACTATGCCAGCTGTAGAAGAGTCTCTTTTTTACATCTTTAGAACACCTCCTGTTATGATGAGTACATGAAAGATCAACTCGAACACTGGAATCATGCGCATTCAGAACAATGGCTACATAAGCATTCTTCTGGAGAGACGGCCTTCGCTAAAGAGACTGCTAGTCAGCTACCACAAAAGTCTACCATCCTTGAACTTGGCTGCGGCGAAGGTAATGATTCGATTTATTTCGCAGAACTTGGCCATACTATCGTAGCTACAGATTTTTCCGATGTAGCTATCGAGCAAAATAAAAAACGATGGGTGGATCCTAACCTCACATTTCGAGTGCAAGACATAAGCCACCCGCTTCATTTTGACGACGCATCGTTTGATGTTATATACGCTCGCCTTTCGCTACATTACTTCACTGACAAAACGACCCAGAAAGCTTTTAAAGAAATTGGCCGTGCCCTTAAACCTGGCGGAACACTTTTCTTTATGTGCAAATCAACAGACGACCACATCTATGGTCAGGGTGATGAAATTGAAGCAGATATGTACGAGCTAAATGGTCATGTTCGCCATTTCTTCAGTGAAAAATACGCGTTAAAGCTCATAGATGTAGCGCGTTTGAAAATGAAGCATATAGAAATGGGCGAAGAACAAATCTACGATCGACAATCCGGGTTCATAAAGGTTACAGCGACAAAGTAATCTACTTTATGTATTTACCCCAAGGTCAATAGAAATTCAGCAGCTTTCTTCCGTACCGATTTAGAAGCGTGCCCTTCTTGAGCCTTAAACAGTCGCTTTATGTCGCTCGCCACAACAAATTTATTTCGGTAAAAATATAGCAAAGCCTTCATTACATTAACCGAAACAATCCAGTCTACATCTGTTGTTGCGATCATATGCCTCAACCAAGCAACCACTTCAAGGCGCTGCTTGTCTGTTAGTGAAACTTCCGCGAATATCTGAGCCAAGTGCCACTGTATCGACGGCTGGCTACTAAGAGTAAGCTCACCAAGTATCCGATTGAGATAGGGACCAATCCACTCAGGATTATCTTTAATGATTTTTTCAAATGAATCAATCGCCCGCATTCTCACCCAGGCATCATCTGCAAAAATACAGTCAAATAACTCATCAAGGCGTGAGCGATCACTACGTACAGCATCAAGCACCTCACTTGCCCTACCGAGCGAATTTGAATGCCCACCGGCCATTAAGATTTCTTCGAACAATTCCATTACCACAGTATACCCCCAGCTGCCAGAAATTACCTGCAAGCAATGCAAATTGGTGCTACGATAAATGTATGCAAAATAATGTTCGTGTAGGTATCGGGGTATTTGTATTTAAAAACGGTAAGTTCCTGATGCAGCAGCGCAAAGGATCGCATGGAGCAGGCAGTTGGTCGGTACCGGGTGGACATCTTGAATTTAGTGAATCGTTTGAAGATACCGCACGGCGAGAAGTGAAAGAAGAAACAGGACTAGAAATAAAAAATGTCCGTTTTGGCGCGGTCACTAACGATCGCTTCACCGACGAGGATAAGCACTATGTAACGGTATGGATGCTCAGCGACTGGGCTGGCGGCAACGAACATATCACGGAGCCTGATAAATGTATCGCTCAAGAATGGCATACTTTTGACGACCTTCCTTCCCCGCTCTTTCTCCCATGGAATCAACTCTTAACATCAGAGTTCATAGAAGCAATAAAAAACTCACCAACCAATTGATGAAAACGACGCAATCCGCATCGGCCGTCCTAATGGTTCGGCCTACAAGCTTTGGGTTTAATGAACAAACCGCGCTTACTAATGCTTTTCAAAATCACACGGATTTAAGCACAGATAAGGTCTGCGAGCTTGCCAACAAAGAATTTAGTGATATGGTCGCTGGACTGCAGGCGAACAGCATCCATGTTACTATTTTTGAAGATACAAGCACACTACAAAAACCCGATGCTGTCTTTCCGAACAATTGGTTTAGCGCCTGGAATGATGGCCATATATACCTCTACCCAATGGCGACTGAGGCACGGCGCATTGAACGTAGCTATACAGCCATTCAGACACTTGCCCAGAACTTTTGCATTACAAAAGTCACCGATATAAGCCGCACTGAAGAATATGGAGTCGCCCTTGAGAGTACTGGGGTGATGATTTTTGACCACGTCAACAAGATTGTTTACGGATGCATCTCGCCACGATGTGATGCCAGTCTCTTCACTAGCCACGCATTAGAGCTTGGATATAAACCGATACTATTTCACGCATACGGACCAGATGGAACTGCCGTCTATCACACTAATGTTCTCATGGGAATTCAAAGCACAACTGCAGTTATCTGTGCCGAGGCGATCACTGATCTATCTGAGCGTAAGCTTGTGATCACTAGCCTCGAGGCAACAGGTCATATGGTTATCGAAATCACCCAAGCACAAATGGCGGCATTTTGTGGCAACGTGCTTGAACTACACAATGACGCCGGCGACACATTCATTGCGATGAGTCAGACTGCATATAACAATTTCACAGCCAAACAACGTAAGATACTATCGCACGATAAAACACTATTACCTTTTAGCATTCCTACTATCGAAACCATAGGTGGCGGCAGCGTACGTTGCATGCTTGGTGAGAATTTTTTGCCGAAAAAAGCAGCTGACTTTGTTGAACCTACTGAGTACGCGCCCTTACAAATTCAACGGTCTTTTGCAAAGCAGTAACACCATCTTGATTATCAAGATTGAACTGATATTCATGCGGCAGCGCAGGTTTATGATCATCTGCAAAGAAATGCCTCGTAACACTTACGCCAAGCGACTCTAGCAAATCGGCAAATGGCTTCGCCTGGGCATTTGTAAGAGGATCGGCATTACCACCGGTAATATAAACAGGCGGGTAGCTTTTGTTTACGTGATAGTAGGCAGACATTTGCTTGATAACTGGGTCACTAAAATCTTTTGTACCACTATATGCCCACACGCTAATATCGTCGCCCCATCCAATTAACTTTGGAAGTGTCGGATCTGACTCCGTAAGCCCATCCATCATGTAGATACCGCAGTTAAGCACGAGACCTCTCACCTGTGACGGCTTAAGCGTAGGTGTAATTCCAACTGTATGAGCATATTCAGGATTAGTGATGATTGCTCCCATTTGGCTTGAAAGCTGTGCACCCGCTGAATCTCCTGCAAGGATAAATTTATTCGTATCTACATGAAAGTGAGTAGCATTCTTCTGAATGTATGCGTACGCATCGTTCAACTGATGAACTGGTGTCGGGTACTGATGCTCAGGCGCAAGTGAGTAGTTAAGCCCAATTACGGTAAAACCTTCGGCAGCAAGCAATTTAAAATATGGCACATCATTTGATTTGTCGCCCGATAGCCATGCGCCCCCATGTGTCCAAATGATAGTTGGCAATGTTACTGACTTTGACATACTGCTTGGATAGTAGACGTCAAGGCGCGCGTCTCTATCATTGTTACGGTACTGTTGGTTCAAGATACTCGTAACAGGAACTTTCGGCTGGTGTTTTTCTAAGGCAACCAGCACCTTTTCGCTATTACGATTAAATACAGAGCGTATCACCCAAGCGCCAGGTGCGGGGCTTACCCTAAACGCTAACAAGATAAGTAAAAGGGCACTCGCAATCGAACCCACAGTAATACGGAATGATTTTTTCTGGTAAAATCGTTTTTTCTTTTCTTTCTGTTTATTCATCATGTCCTGCAATTTAGTAAGCTATTACCACCATTATAAATGAAAACCGTTCTCATCCATCTTGTATACTAAACTTATGAAACCCACTAGTGAGCAGAATGTTAAAAAAGGGCAAAAACACATAATCGAAAATATTACCGGTACCTACCAACACTATAAAGGTGGGAAGTATGAGGTGCTCGGTATTGGAACGCATAGTGAGACAGAAGAAAAGCTCGTAGTATATAAAGCGCTTTACGCACCATACGAAATCTGGGTACGCCCATATGAGATGTTCTTCGGGACAACTGAAGTCAATGGCAAGTCGATCCAAAGATTTAAAAAAATTGAAAGCAAGTAATCTCGACACCTACTAAAGACGTGTGTCGCATCATTGCACAATCTGTTAAAGTAAAGTTATGGCACTTCCCGTATTTATCACAGGCAATCAAAACAAAGCCGATTATCTGGCAAAAACACTCGGTATTGAGCTTGCGCACCAAAAAATCGATCTTGATGAGATCCAGTCAATTGATCCGCTTGAAATTGTCGAGCATAAAGTAAGGCAGGCATACCAAATCATTCAGCAACCAGTGCTCGTAGAGGACGTCTCGCTTGTATTCAATGCCCTCAACGGACTGCCCGGGCCATTTATTAAGTTTTTTGTTGATGCAGAAAATGGCTTAGAAAACCTATGCCGCATGCTCGATGGATTCGAAGACCGGTCGGCATCCGCCTCAGTTATCTACGGATATTTTGACGGCACGGAACTCATTCTTATACCCGGTAAGCTGCGAGGAGTAATCGCACACTCACCACGCGGAAACGGCGGGTATGGTTGGGATAAGATATTCGAACCAGAAGGGTATGGCGGGCTCACTCGTGCAGAGCTTTCACCTGAACAGGATATTGAATCATATAACAAATTACGCGATTTTGATACACTTCGAGCGTTTTTAAGTAAAAGATCGTAAATCATGACAACTTTTACACAAAAATATACGATTATCCAACTATTCGAGCCAATGGATGTTGGCGCACAGTTTTCGCCTGATAATTGGCCTCTACACTCAACCCTTGTTGATACATTTGCGATAGACTGGGATATAGCCGAAATAATTAAACAACTTAATGATCTACTCCCTTCTCTTAAAGTTGCACATACAGTGGCAGGAGAGGACACATTTTTTGGGCCAGAGAAACAGACCTGTGTTACGCTCCTACAAAAAACAACGAGCCTTACTAAACTTCACTACGACATCATTACGTCTCTTGATCGAGGCGGCCTCAAGCTTAACGATCCACAATTTGCACGCGAAGGCTTCTTGCCTCACGCAACAGTCCAAAAGCACGCGCGACTACACAAGGGCGATGAAGTTTCGTTCAATGCCCTTACTGTTATTGACATGTTCCCTGATGGCGACCCATACAAACGCCGGGTGCTTGCCACAATCTCCTTACCTACATGAACTATTCTTTAGGAAGAATATTGAAATTCTTTTTGAATAAGTTCATCGGGTCATAGGCAGCTTTTACTTCGCGCAACTTGACGAGTGTTTGCTCTGGGTATACATTCAAAGCTTTATCCGCCTCGGTGTCGGTAACAAAATTAACATATGCCTCTGCATTGTCTCCGCGGAGTGATGCTGCAAATTCATCTACCCACGCTTGACGCGACAGCTTTTGCTCTGGTGCTTCATAAAAACATGCAACATTGCCCATAATAGCGTTTTTACGGTGTGCATATGCCGTTTCACTGTCAGCTATTCGCGCTACGGCGCCACCAAGCACCCGAAATTGGAATGCGCGCATCGGTGCATCCATTCTTTCAAGCTGATCCAATATGTTTACAGCTGAATCGCGATCGATATCTTCCATAAACAAATTTGTACTCACTGCCGTTGGATGGTAATCGCCATTTTCAGGCATGAAGATATCCTTATAGCGCATTGGTTTTAGCATATCGACAATAGGCTCTGCAAGCGCACGAATTGGCGCAAAGGTCTTTTCAGCATCCTTCGGATCGCCCGCATATACCGCAAGCACCATCATCGAAAGCTTGCCGTGAAATTGTTCGGGAATAAACGGCGCGGGAAACGCCGGCATAATATTCACAATGGTAGAAAGTTCTTCGGGTGCATCCTTAGCAAGTTGTGTAAAACCCGCAATAACATCTGGCGTTGCGGGCAAGAGTAGCATGCCACCATAGCAATCGCTCAGCCCGTGGAGCGCATACTTAAACTTTGTGACGACACCAAAGTTACCGCCACCACCTCTAATCGCCCAGAATAAATCCGAGTAATTATCTTTGTCTACCTGTAGAATCTTACCGTCCGCCGTCACGATTTCTGCGGCGAGCAGATTATCTATTGCAAGGCCAAACTTACGTGCCAAAAATCCAACACCGCCGCCAAGCGTAATACCGCCAATACCAACAGAGCCGGTGTCACCAAATCCAAGCACAAAATTATGCTCATCAAGCGCATGTGTTAACTCACCGGCAGTGAGGCCAGCCTCTGCCCAGACTGTTTTGTTCGCTTGATCGATTTCAATAGCGTGCATATCGCGAAGATCGATCACTACACCGCCATCAGTCGTGCTAAAGCCTGACGGACTATGACCACCACTTCTTACGGCGAGCTCAAGGTTCTGATCTCTGGCAAGCGCAATTGCTCGCTGAACATCCTCGGCGTTAAGCGGCCTCACAATAATTGCTGGCTTTTTATCGATGCCGCCATAAAAAACCTGACGCATCGCATCGTAATCAGCGTCGCCCGGAGTACTAACTTTACCGTGAAATAGTGTGCTAAGTTTTAATGAATCCATACATACCAAGTATAGCAGCTGGCGGTTGCGGCATCTATTTGTAAATGAAATACTCGCCCTATAAAGAGCGAGTATTTACTATGCAAGATGTAGTTTTTTCTTGAGAGCTTTGAGCTTCTTCTTGCGTGCACGCTTGATATCCGCGCCGTGCCAGTTGCGATGTTTAGCCATAATATTCTCCTAACTCGAACAAGTATACCATATCTATCCCCTACTGACCACTGTTGTTGTCGCTAATTGCTCGCGCCGTTTCACTCGTCGCAAATATTGCTGCAACTTGGTTGCCGGTAATATGAATAACATCACCCGGATTTACAGCACCAGAGAGCATTTGTTTAGCTACGGTGTTCTCGACCGCCTTTTGCACAACGCGGCGCATTGGACGCGCGCCAAGACGCGGATCATAGCCTTTATCGACAAGTATCTGTTTTGCTTCACTATCAACTTCTACTGATATCTTCTGTGGTTCGAGTGTTTTATTTACACCGACCAAGATAAGATCAAGCACCTGAATAAGTTCCTCTTTCTTGAACGGACGGAATACAACAATCTCATCGAATCGGTTAAGAAACTCAGGTCTGAACTGATTACTACTGATGAGTTCGTCAATAAATTGCTGCTCAAATTGTTCCACCTGATACCCGCGCTCAATATATTCGCGAATTCTATCTGCGCCTGCATTACTCGTTGCAATGACAATCGCATCACGGAAACTTACCTCACGATTGCGGACATCGCGTAAAATTCCTTCGTCGAGCATTTGTAGTAATGTCGCGAGTACTTCGGGCGCTGCCTTTTCGATCTCATCTAAAAGCACCACGCTAAACGGCTGCTTCATAACCTGCGCCGTCAAGCTACTTGGATCATCTGCACCGTCCGCAATTAAACGAGCAACGTCTTCAGGGCGGACATATTCGTTTAGGTCGATACGGATCATTCTCCCCTCGCCGCCAAAATACACATCAGCAAGTGCTTTTGAGAGTTCCGTCTTGCCAACACCGGTAGGCCCCAAGAACAAGAAGGTTCCAATTGGTCGGTTTTGATTACGCACCCCTGCACGCGCGCGGCGCAGAGCATCGCTCACAACGCTCACTGCGCGCACCTGATTGACCATGCGCTCGTGAATTAAATCTTCCAGATGTAAAAGACGTTCGCGGTCATTTGCATCACTTGCAACGCTTACCTTCACATCCAGTGTCTTTTCAATCGCCTGCTGAACTGAATTCATCGTGACAAGTCCCGATTCACTAAAACTTGCTGCACTTTCAAGTAACCGAATAGCGCGGCCTGGCATTACAAGCTCGTGCATATAGCGCTCACTCAGCCGATAGGCTTCGTTGATCGCCTGATACATATAGGTGACGTTACGATGGATTTCAGTAACAATGAGCTGTTCCTGCATTACACGCTTCGTTTCGATCTCATTGGCGGGTTGAATGTTAATCCTATTAAGTGCATTCACGAGTGCCGCATTACGCTGGCCGAGCTCGAGATATTTCTGCTCATCCATCGATAGGATGACGCGTAAATTGCCAGCATCCAGGATCGGTTGTAATACATTTGATAAATCAACAGCACCAACGCCTTCTTCAAAAAACAACTGCGCATTATCAAGACAAATAATGATATTTTTGGCGCTATACGCTTCATTCAACACTTGCATTATAAGATTCTCGAGCTCACCTCGCCCAGGCGCTGCACTAATAAGCGCCGCTGAATCAAGAATAAATACCTGTCGAAACTTTAATGAATCCGGCAAGTTCGAAGACGCATCAAGCAGTCGCTCGGCAAAAGCATGGATAATCGTCGTTTTACCGGCACCAGGTTGTCCCACTAGCACAGCATTTTGTCGCCCACCAGTACCGAACGTATCGACAAGCTGGTTAATTACATCAACATGGGTGCCAACATCAACCGTAAGAAGACCACCCCCGCGACCCATTTGTTCGCTAATATTCTGCCCAAATCGCTCAAGCAGTGGTATCCAGCCAAATGACCAGTCACGAGCGATGCCACCCGTACGGCGTGGCTTCGTGTGCTTCTGAACCAAGTCCATTAGATGCTGCTGCCAAACAATACCGCCATCTAGATCCTCGTCAGACAAATGCATCTGCGCGATGACTGATTGATACCCTGTAAAACTACGCACTATCGCTACAGCAAGAACACTTCCCGTGATCTGCGACAAGCCATTTTTAGTACGAATTTCATCCGCTAATTTCCATAAATCTGGCATTGTAGCTGCATCTTTACTCGCAAGCGAATCAAGTAGCGACGGCGTAAGACCGAGACGTGCGCCCATAAATTGCCCGCTCGATACCGATGAAGCAACTCTTGCAATATCAGATGGCGTCGGTGAAGCTGGTAATCGGCCAAGTACATCCCCGGCCAAGATAGTACTCATCCCCTGTCCCCTACCACTCGGGAGCGCTTCAACATGATATTTATAAAAGGCGTATAGAATGTAGGGGATTACGCCAATTGCAATAACAAGCCAGCCCAAAGTCACGCCAAGTACTGCAATAATACCAATTCCGCAAATAACAAATAATACCGTAAGCCATGGCAGTAAAGTCGCCACGAGCCCATGCACTAGTACGCCAAACCGCGCCACATCTGCGCGTGTTGATCTATAGTTAAATCCTATATCCTCCACGGCACCCATCCAATCAGAGCAAACAATACAAAAATAATTGGTAACACCGGGACAATTGGCCAAAGCAGTAGTCGTATGATGCCGATAACCACCGCGATAAACAACGTAACTGAGCCAAAAATAAGAACTGTCGTACGTATAATGCCACCAATGGCGCGCGATATCAGCTTATCGAAAAAAGCACGCATTTGCACACCTAGTGGACCACGCACTCTACCGGCCGATATCTGGCGAAATGGCGAAAAGAGCGTGCGAAGCAACAAGTCAAACGAAAAATAATCATATACGCTTAAGAGATTGTCGCGCACTCGAGAAACACAGAGAAGCCAGCCGGCACCATACCACCACGAGAACAGACCCACTATAAACATAATCTTATTGTAGCGTAGTGGCTGAATATAGTGAAATGCTATAATTAAATGGTGCAACAAACGTTTACTACTATTTTAGGTAAAAGTGTCCGAATGCTCGCCCGTGCCAGGGGCGGTGGGTCGGCGTTACCGGGGTTATTTGTTGAAAAAATTGACCCGAACTTTATACAACGTACATTATCGCCGCTCCCCCGTGGAGTTGTCCTAATCAGCGGAACAAATGGCAAAACAACAACGACAAAAATGGTGGTCGAGCTACTCGAAGGTCAAGGCTTACGAGTATTCACCAACCGCACCGGCAGCAACTTCACGCGCGGTGTCGCTGCAGCCTTGCTCGGTGATGTCGATATGCGCGGCGAACTCAATGCCGATATAGCCGTGCTCGAGCTCGATGAAGCCTATGCCACTCATTTCGTACGAAGCATTCAACCTCGCTATAGCCTGTTCTTGAACGTCATGCGCGATCAGCTTGATAGGTTTGGCGAGATTGATACAACCGCAAAGCTTCTCCATATGGTAGCCTCTCATACCACTGAGGCTATCGTTATAAACCACGATGATCCACGCCTAAATAGCGCAAACTTTACGAGCGACTTGAGCGCCAAACTCGCGAGCTTTAGCGTTTCCCCATCACTCCATCATTTATTCCCATCTGATGACACTATGCGTGGCGCCAAAACAGGTACAAAGCAAAAGCCTGCAACCGTTAAGCCAACCGCGACCCTTGAAGCGATCGATGGCCAACACGCAACAATACGGTTCGACAATAAGAACCACGAGATGTCACTAAAAATTAAAGGCATCTATAATCTACAGAATGCTGTAGGCGCCATCGCCCTAGTACACGAAGTTATGGGTGGCAAGCTCGACACGAAACGAATGCTTGCAAGTCTTGCAAATGTTACGCCAGCGTTTGGTCGCGGCGAAACAGTGACGGTGAACCATTTGCCATGTGAGCTTGTCTTAGTCAAAAATCCAAGCGGATTCCGTCTCGGCCTCAAGAGTTTTGAGTCAAAAGATTATGCGACAATGATCGCTATCAATGACAGCTATGCCGACGGTCGTGACGTTAGCTGGCTCTGGGATGTTGATTTTGATTCGCTTAAGAAAGAGGGGGTCGCCGAAGTAAGCGGTATCCGCGCCTTTGATATGGCATTGCGCTTACAATACGATGAGATCATCGCTCATAAGATTGAGCCGGATCTTAAAAAGGCGCTTGCAGAGTTTATTAGCAACAATAAAAACAAGCCAAAGCGCATCTACTGTACATACACAGCGATGCTGGCACTACGCCGAGAACTAGCAAATTACGCTGACGTGGAGGCAGTTCGATGAACAAAGATACAACCAAGGTAATAAACCTACTGCAACTCTACCCTCGAGATATGAATATTTACGGCGATTGGGGCAATACACTTGTTCTCAAAAAACGCCTTGAATGGTATGGGTACAAGGTAAACTTACTGGAATACAACCCGGGCGATGCATTCCCTGCTAATGTCGATCTTATTGTTGGTGGGGGTGGCCAGGATAGCGGCCAGGGCGTAATTGGTGACGATCTTCTCGCAATTGGCGACAAACTTAAAGCGCTGGCAAATAATAACATACCAATGCTCATGGTATGTGGTCTCTATCAGCAGTTTGGACATTTTTTCAAAACACGGAGCGGCGATATTATCGAAGGAATCGGCCTACTTGATATAGAAACCGTCGGAGGCGACGAACGTCTCATTGGCAATATCGTCGCACAAAACGACGACTTCGGGTTAATTATTGGCTACGAAAACCATTCAGGCCTCACCACACTCGGCCCCAACGCGACACCGCTCGGCAAAGTAATTCGTGGTGCCGGCAACAACGGACTCGACGAAACTGAAGGTGCGCGCTACAAAAACGTTATTGGCACATATTTGCACGGTTCAATATTACCAAAGAATCCACTGCTTGCAGACTGGCTTATTGAGAAAGCAGTCACCCGCAAATACGGAGATTTCTCATCAACACTTATCGATGACCGTTTCGCCGAACAGGCGCGCGACATTGCAGGGCGCAGGCCGCGCTAATCTAGCAGGTCAGCGATCTTATAAACGCTCTTTGAGACGTTTTAGTTCAGTTGTCACTTGCTCACCATGGCCAAGAGGCGTAACCCTACCATAAACTTTCACAACTTCGCCGTGTGGATTAATAATAAATGTTTTACGCAAGATTCCTTCTTTACCAAACATTTTCTTACCCCACGCACCATATGCTTCGATAACCGTCTTTGCAGGATCTGAAAGTAACATAAAGTTAAGATGATGCTTTGCAATAAACTTACTATGACTCGTCGCATCATCGGCACTAATGCCAATAATCTCGGCACCTAGTTCACTAATATCTGTTGCGGCATCACGTAAGCTACACGCCTCGGTCGTACAACCCGGAGTGTCATCTTTAGGGTAAAAATAAAGCACTAACCATCTCCCCTTATAATCAGCAAGTGAATGAGACTCACCTACCTCATCTTGCAAGGTAAAATCTGGTGCCATATAGGGTACTGGTTGCATCGTCATACATCTAGCATACTCTCAAAGCAGCCGACTGTCACTTACGCTTCGTATGTTACAATGGGCTACAATGTCTCAAGTGAAAAAGTCATCGCGCATTATTGCGCTTGATCTACTGCGCGGGTATTTCCTCATTGCCATACTCTTCGATCATCTCCAGTACTTTCCGAATGGTTTCGACTGGATGAGCGGGCGCGGCCAGCTTTTTGTATCAGCAGCCGAAGGATTTTTCTTTATTTCAGGGATCGTACTCGGGATCGTGCGAGGCCGTAAGCTTATTGATAAACCATTTAGCATGGCCGCAAAACTCCTACTCAAACGTGGCTTGCAGCTTTATATTACTGCCGTTGTCTTGTTCTTTATCTTCACCGTCATAGGATGGCTATTCATCAACAATCCCGGCGTCAAGCCTGGCATTCGCCCAATGGATGAGAGCTTTTGGAGCATCCTCGTGAATGCGCTTGATTTCAACTACATCTACGGATGGGCTGATTACCTGCGTCTTTATGCGGTATATATGTTCGTAAGTCCCCTCGTAGTGTGGCTTCTTAGGAAAGGTAAATGGTACATCGTACTCATTGCAAGCCTTATCTGCTGGTACCTCTACGACTATAGCCCGCTCGAAACACCCGAGCTATCGCAGGTGTTCAGCTGGCAGCTTATATTCTTCGGAGGAATGACAATCGGATTCTATCTTGATCCTATTCGCGACTGGTGGAGTAGCCGCTCACTAAAGTTCCGCAAGCTCATTACCGCAGCAGTAGTTTCAATCGCTTTTATCACAATGCTTGTTAACTTTATTTTTGTCGTATGGGGTCCGGCACTTCTCGGCCAAGACGCTGTACAGACAATTAACAATGCCCTCATGCCATACTTAAATAAAGAGCGGCTGCCATTTTATCGTATCGGCCTCTTCCTTATTTGGTTTGGTGCTGGGTTCTGGCTTATGAATAAACTTGAACGGTACGTGCTCAAACATCTCGGTTGGTTGCTTGTTCCATTTGGCGGCAATTCACTCTATGTTTACACCGTCGAAGCATTCATCATCTTTTTTATTCACCTTGCCGTTCCACCGTCGCCAAGTAGCATGTTTGTCAATTTAGTACTAAGCATCGGATGTCTAGGGCTTACCTGGCTCGCCGTACGCTCCAAGTTTTTAATGGGTGTCATCCCGCGCTAGCGCTGATATACCGTTACGTGGAGCGAACCATATGTGCGCGACTCGACTTGCTTGTACTTGCCTGGAAGCGTTTGGTCTGGCGTATTGTAGTAGACATACGTTACCCGCGGAGTAGTGATATCACTCGTTTTCATTATCTGGTAATGACTACGGTTCCACGGCGCATACCCGCCGGCAAGTGTTGGCCACTGGCTAACAAAATACATCTGGCAATCAGGTAGATAATAACTGAGTTCGGTCATTACATACGGATCAGCCGCCATAAGCTCCGTTCCCGCCCCACAATCATGAATGCTTGCCGCAGCCTGCTTTACTGTCGGATGCTCGTTACGCTGGAAATTGAAGTTTCCTGCGAGAACAAGGTTATAAAAGCCAATAATCATTGTGCCGAATACTACCGTCAACACAATAATTCGTTGTGTCTTGCGCATATGCCGACTCAATGCCGCTGTCACAATAACCCCTACGAGCATCACGAGGCTAATCGCAACATGTGAGAGATACCGTTCCGTGTACATCGATTTCACCAGCGAAATAATCATTAAAATAATAATCGGTACGCCAATGTACATCCCCAGCAGTGACAATTCATCGCTGTGCTTCTGCAATGTCTGGCGACCCTTGATTATCGACCACACTATCACTGCGATAAATACTAGAAGTACCCCAGTTAGCGTTACCGTCAGGCCATACGTTGGCTGGTATAGTGTATTGAACGACAGTACACCGCTCAACTGCTCGTAATTCATCGGCTGGCCGATAGGTGCAAGCGCATCATTTGACACTTGTTCCATAAACGACGGAAGCCACGGCAAAAACAAAGCAAGTGCACCAGCGTAGGCATACAAATACGGCATCAGCTTTATGACGCGCCACTTATGACGCACAGCAATGACCAACAGCCAAACTGCGTGCGCGAGCCATAATAGCGCAAGGTAATAAAGCGTAAACATGCCCACTGCAACAAGAAGACCATACCCAACAAGCCATTTCGTACGGGTTTTCTCAGATTTGAATGCACTGTATAGACAATAGGTAGCGCTGACACCGATAAGTGAGGCTAGCGAATACATACGAATCTCAAAACCATACCGTAACAGCAAAGGTGAAAACGCGAGCAACGTTACGGTAGCAATTGCCGATCTAACACCAAACATCTTACGAACAAGAAGTCCACCGATAGCAAGCGCACCCGACATCGATAACACGCTCAACGTACGGAGCGCGAGCTCGCTCCAACCAAATAACCCAGCCCAACCTTTCAACAGCAAGTAGTAGAGCGGCGGGTGTGTATCGAGACTTGTCAGATGAATAAGATCTCCTACAGAATGTTTAGCAAGCAATATCGAATATGCTTCATCAAACCAAACGCTCTGATGTATGCCAATAAGTAAGCTTGCACTCGCCGCAAAAATAACAGCTACAGCAAGAACGCCAACGAACAAGCGCTTCTCGGAAATCGAAGGACGCAACCACGGAAACAGCATTAGTTAGCTTCTCCCATTCTCTCGTATATCGTTACGTCCATCGAGCCAAACGTACGGGTCTGCTGTATAGCGTATGTACCAGGCAAAGGATGTGTTGGTTGGCCATATGACACGTAAATAATTTTCTTATTTGTTAATTTACTCGTGTCTTTCACTTGAAGTTTACTTCCAGATAATGGCGCAAAACCACCGCCAAGTTTATCGGACTGGCTTGAGAAATAAATATCACAATGCTGCATATAAAACCATATTTCAGATGCCACATATGGGCCATCCGCAAGCACCATTGCGTCACTTGGGCAAGCACCAATGCTCACAGCTACTTCACGCGCCGTCGGTTTATACTGATGCTGATTGCTAAAGTTACCAATCGAAATCAGGTTATAGATACCGACAAGCATCGCCCCGAACACAATCACATACGCAAGGTAACCATGCCATCTCTTTCTTGCACTATCAGCTGCCGCAACCAAAACCACCGCCCCAAGCAGCACCATACCAATTGCCACGTGTGAAAGATATCGCTCAACGTACATAGCCTTTGAAAGTGACACGACCATCATCACTACAATTGGTACTGCCATATACATCCAAAGGAGTGCCAGCTCGCCGTCCTTTGCTTTGAGTTTTTTGCGAGCTTTCGGAATCGCCCAGATATACACACCTACGACTGCCACAAGAATTGCGGTTTGTACGACATTTACTTTGTCAGTTGGTAGATATACTGTATTAAAACTAAAAATGCCGACAAGCTGATCGAGTTTCAGCGGCTGCATGATTGGGCCAAGCGCGCCATTTGAGAGCTGACTAATAAATGTCGGCAACCACGGAATATATATCACGACTGCCGTGGCGAATGTAATAATATATGGCAAAAGATCTTTTACAGTCTGTCGCTTACGAAAGGTGACATACACGATCCATACAGCGTGAGCAATCCAAAGAAGCGCCAAACTGTAGAGTGTATACAGGCCTAAAATAACAAGTACGGCATATAGTACGAGCCATCGAACCTGCGCGTTACCCCGCGACTTCCACGCAGAGTAAAGCGCATAGGTTGCGCTAATGCCGATAAACGACGCCATCGCATACATACGAACTTCAAACCCATAACGCGTTAAGAGGGGAGCTACCATCACAAGTAACATTGCGCCAATTGCCGCGCGATTGCCAAACATTTTTCGCACAAGTAAACCGCCCACTGCAAGAGCGCCGATCGTAAAGAGTACGCTCAGACTACGCATCGCGAGATCTGTCCAGCCAAACATCATACCCCAGCCCTTTAGTAGTAGATAATAAAGCGGCGGATGCACATCAACGCTCGTAAGGTGGACTAACTGACCAACCGATTTTGTCGCAAGCAACACTGAATAGTCATCATCGAACCAAAGGCTCTGTTGCAAGCCAATGATCAGGCCCCCTGCACCAGCTACAATAATTGATATTACAAAGGTAATCCAGAATGTACGGTCACTGCTCTTGCTATGAAAGAACTTGTTTGTAATTTGCGAAATCATACTTATATCATAGCAGACGCAACTAGACTCTAGATTTATTACGCAAGTTGCAGTATAATGAAAAAGTTCTTCCGGGGTGTGGCGCAGTTGATAGCGCGCGCGGTTTGGGACCGTGAGGTCGAAGGTTTGAGTCCTTTCACCCCGACCAGTTGAAACATTACGTAAATCCACCATCAATTTGTATGGTGGATTTATTCTTCCTTTAAAACACCAACTCGCTATTGTTTGCAGGAAAACATAGGGAGCATTCCTCTTACATAAGTGAGTCTATCTCCGAAATGTTAGTATCAGCACAAGTTATTGGTAAACCGAAGGATCAGTACGGCCCACAATTCTACCTAAATGGCCTGGATATCTGCTACCATAAAAACATGAGCTCTACACAAAAACCCAAGCGACGTACCGCCCTGGCAATCGCCAACACCTTTGGAACGCTCGGCTACTTTTCTGTCTTGCTTCAATGGACCTGGGCTCTACTCCTTATTTGCTACCCGTTTCTCACTGCCGATCACAGTTTTCTACTCCCCGACGCGCCCGTCCATCCTCTGCCTTCAGTAGATAACGCAGTCGCAACATCGCCGATTACCACAATTATTGCTGTCGCGGCCACAGCGTTCGTATTAGTAATTACCGTCGTCGTCGTTGCAAGACTCCCGAAGCAAATAGGTAAAAGTGGCGCCAAACTAACTCATCAAACAGCCGACACTCTCATACCAATTGTCACTAAACATAAACCACTTCCAAAGAAAAAACAGAGAGCACTTTCATATCGGCTTACCCTCATACTAAAGACTGCATTTACGATTGCTCCAGTTCTCGGTCTGTTTTGGGTAAAGTCGCCTTACCCTCTCACTGCGCCAGTCATATGGACAATTGGCCTGTTTTGCGCTGGATGGAGCGTTATTTATTTTGCCGCGCAACAAGCCATCGGACTTTTCGCAAAAATAGACACTCGAGCGCTGTGGTAAAATAATATAAGTTTACCGCTTATGTTACATATTCAGACACGTACAAAACGACGAACGTATATCTCTATCGTAGTCACCATAGTGGCGATTCTTGCACTTATAGCAGGGTTCTATATATTGTCGCTCGTATTCGCCCCAGCAGTTGCACCGATGATTTCACAAAAAACTATCGATGTCAAAAAACTTCCGACACCAACAGCGAAAGATAATCGTATCATTATTCCAAAAATTGGAGTAAATATTGCATACGCCCCAGGCGTAGCCGCGCTTAATGCGGGCGCGGAATGGCGATATCCAGATCGCGGAAACCCTGAAAAAGGTGGCAACTTTATCATCGCCGCACACCGACTCACAATTCAGCCGACGCCGTGGGCAACTGTCGAAAAGTCACCGTTTTACAACATTGATAAACTTGCGATTAGCGACAAAATCATCATTGACTACTCTGGCACGCGCTACGGGTATAACATCAGCAAAATATTCAACGTTACGCCAAACCAAGTCGAAATTGAGGCCCCTACCGAGACCCCACAACTCACGCTATATAGCTGCGACCTTACTGGCGCCGCAACGGGACGCGTCGTCATTATTGCAGAACCTATGGGAAAAGTTGCCGTAAATGGAGACCAGCAGGCTAACTAAAATCTTGCTCGATATATCCAAGCAAGCCCTTAGCCCACTCAACAACCGACGCCGAATATTTTCTGTCTCCGTGGAGAATATCTTCTCGAGACACGAGCGCATACGCCTCAATTTCTTTATTATCGATCAACACATGATTAAGCACGCTTGAGCCAACTCGGCTTTCAAAGATAAACTGATACGTTTGAGCGACGTCGCTTACGCGGTTTACAATGAGGCGAAAGTCGAGCTTATCGATATGAACTGGCAGACCTACTTCTTCGCGAGTTTCACGCACCGCAGCCTGCCGTGGTGTTTCGCCCGCATCTATAATGCCGCCCGGAAAAGACCAGTATTTCTTGTAATGCGCTTTAACAATGAGCACACGTCCATTCACATCATACAGCGCAACACCCGCGCTGGATGCGCGTCGTTCAAGGCGCGCGAGCCAGCTCGAGAATTCATTAGCGCCGTAGTCGCTCATTATTTTGCAAACTCTACCGCCCGGGTCTCACGAATTACATTAACCTTGATTGTACCTGGGTATTGCATTGTGCTTTCGATCTTATTTGCAATATCACGAGCAAGCTTGATAGCTGAAAGGTCATCTACGTTCTCTGGCTTTACAATAACGCGAACTTCACGTCCAGCACTAATAGCATATGCCTTATCAATACCCTTGAATCCAGTCGCGATGTTTTCGAGGTCACGCATGCGCTCAGCAAAATTCTCAGCACTAATATTACGTGCACCAGGACGAGCTGCGCTAATTGCATCACACACACGCACAACAAGCGCTTCTGGGGTTGTTGCATCGATATCATCGTGGTGCGCTTCAATTGCATGGACCACTTCCTCTGGCATACCCGCCTTACGCGCGAGCTCAGCACCAATATGATGGTGTTTGCCTTCAACCTTATGCGTTACCGCTTTACCAATATCATGGAGCAATGTTGCTGTCTTGGTTACGCGGACATTTGCGCCGATTTCCTCAGCAATTAACCCTGCCATATGTGCCATCTCAGTACTATGCATCAGTACATTCTGACCGTAACTTGTACGATATTTTAGCTCACCAAGAAGTTGTAACAATTCTTTTGGAATACCAGCAACACCAACTTCACGCGCAGCATCCTCACCAGCCCGAATAACGTCTTTCTCGATTTGCTTTTCAGCTTTTGCGAATACCTCTTCAATACGACCTGGGTGAATACGTCCATCCTTCATAAGCATCTCAAGGCCTACGCGCGCAACTTGACGGCGAATAGGATCAAACGAACTGAGCACTACCATACCTGGAGTATCATCAACCAAGAAATCTACACCAGTTGCGCGTTGCATTGCTTGAATATTACGACCCTCTTTACCGATAATGCGGCCCTTCATCTCGTCGTCCGTCAGCTTAACCGCAGTCACTGTACGCTCAGCAGTCACCTCACTCGCCATACGCTCCATAGCGCTTACGATCGCAAGCTGTGCACGCTCCTCAGCGTCATCAATCGCTTCCTTTTGAAGCTTCGTCACAAGTCCCGTAAGATCGTCCTTGATATCACGCTCGGTCATCTGCATTAATTTATCTGCAGCATCTTTCTTTTTAAGTCCAGCGATCTTTTCAAGCTTTTCTTGCTGGCGAGTGCGGATTTCACGAATCTCACCTTTAAGTGCTTCGACTTCAGTCTCTTCTTTACGGAGTTTTTCCGCGCGCTTATCAAGCTCATCGAGCTTTTTATCAAGGTTTTGCTCGCGATCAGCAAGGCGGTTCTCAAGCTTTTGCATCTCTTTGCGACGTTCCTGCTCAAGCTGAAGGGCGTCGTCTTTTGCCTTTAGCACAATTTCACTTGCTTTATGTTGAGCCTTTGCGAGCTCCCTTTCGATTGTATGCTTTCCAGCTACTGCACGCTGCTTGTCATAGGCGTATTTTCCGCCCACACCTAAAAGTACACCAATCGCACCAATGATGGCTTCAATCATATTGTTTCCTTTCCCTAGCTATCCCAGCTAAGTGGTCGTCTTAGCCGAATATCGGTATCAAAGATAGCTATAGCAATAACATTAAACGGATCATAGTCTGTAAAAAAAACGGACTAATTTAATTGTAGCACGTTCTATTTACGTGGCTGCGTAATGTTTGCATCGCCGCCGTACTTGGGAAGTACCATCTGGTCGTCCTCGCCAGCAGCAAGTCGGCGCAGACAATTGTCCTGCCATTCGTCGCCTATTGCACCAATAATTGCAATGTGCTGAGTAGAGGCTATGGTATTTAAGACCGTCATCCCAATGCGTAGGCCTGTATAACTACCCGGCCCACGATTCACTCCAATGCCAGTGATGTCAGCGAACGTCAGCGAATGCTCCGCTAGCAGACTACGGAGATGCGCAAGCATGTCACGAGCAAGGCTACGTCCCGCTTCCCACTCGTATGTCATACGCTCGCCATCATCGCTTACGAGTGTAATACTCGCGGTCATTGTACTGCTATCCCAAAGTAAAATCATGCTATCTCCTCAATCAATGCTTGTGATCGCTCGCCACCGGCCGCAAGTTCGACAAGACGACTTGTTTCGCCGGTTGCAGTAATCGTGAGCCTCAGCGCATCTACGGGCAATACATCAGCCACAATCTCACTCCATTCAATAATGGTTGCCGTCGCCGGATCGTGTACTGCTTCTGCAAGTTCTGCGCGCATAATACCTGGGTCACTGAGGCGATAAAAGTCATAGTGCGCGAGCGTAACGCCGCGCGCCGTCTCATATACCCGGCTCACAGTAAAGGTCGGGCTCTGTACATCTTCACTAATGCCCATAGCGCGCGCCAGGCCTTTAGTAAATGTTGTTTTACCAGCACCAATATCGCCAATCAATACAATCACTTCACCACCCGTAATACGGGTGCCGATTTTGCCACCAAGTGCCTGCATTTCTTCAGCCGACTTCACCTCTATAATCATAGAGCTATCATACCACATTTTGCCCTAGCACTCATTGCGTATATCGGGTACAATAGGCGTAAGCATTATGCGCATTTCAGATGACACCCTACGAAAACTTCTCATTGAGAATGATATCGCTTCAGAAGAGCAGTTAAAGCCTCTTAAAGAAGAGGCTGTTCGAACATCGCAATCTCTTCAAGACACCGTCATTAACAGTCACCTCATCACCGAGGCTGATCTTACGAAGCTCTATGCGACCTATGCTGATATTCCGTACATCGAGATTGATCCGCACGATATTACAACCGAAACACTTAACCGCATCCCAGAACGTATTGCGCGCCAGTACGAGGCAGTCATCTTTAAAATCGACGAGGATGGGCGCATTCATCTTGCAATGGACGACCCTGACGATATTCAGGCAATCAGCTTCCTCGAAAAAGAAATCGGCACAAACGTAAAAATCTACGTCGCGCCTCATGAAAATATCCTGCAATGTCTCGAGAACTACCGTGGCGATGTCAATGAAGAACTTAACCAAGTTATCGACATCCAGCGCGAAGACGATGGCACTGCCCAGCAAGTCTCAGAGGCGGATGTCGCCGAGAATTCGCCAATCGCCCAAACCGTTAACCTCTTGCTTGAATATGCCATCCGCTCCCAAGCTTCCGACATTCACATTGAGCCGCGCGAAAATTACGTGCAAATCCGCTACCGTATCGATGGCGTTCTTAAGGAAGTAAACCAGCTCCCACGTAACGTTCTTGGTGCGCTTATTAGCCGTATTAAGATCCTTGCAAATCTTAAAATTGACGAGCGCCGCGTGCCTCAAGACGGTCGCTTCAAAATTAAAATTGCCGGTAAACAATATGCACTGCGCGTCTCGACACTTCCAATTGCCGATGGTGAAAAGGTCGTTATGCGTATACTTGATGAATCCAATCAGGCTGTCACACTTCAGCAACTCGGCTATTGGGGCCATTCATTAGAGGTTATCAGTGAGGCTATGACCGAGCCTAACGGTATGATTCTTGTAACAGGACCGACTGGTAGTGGTAAGTCGACGTCTCTTTTCTCCATCCTTACTATGCTTAATAAGCCAGATGTAAACATCTCAACCATTGAAGATCCAGTCGAATATAAGATTCAGGGTGTCAACCAAACACAGACAAATACTAAAGCTGGCATGACTTTTGCCAACGGCCTCCGCGCCCTCCTTCGCCAAGACCCAAATATTATCATGGTTGGAGAGATCCGTGACGGCGAAACCGCCAACCTTGGCGTGCAAGCCGCCCTAACCGGTCACCTTGTATTTAGTACGCTTCACACAAATAATGCAGCGACTTCACTGCCACGCCTTCTTGATATGGGCATTGAACCATTTTTGATTGCGAGCACGGTAAAGGCGGTTGTTGGCCAGCGTCTTGTGCGACGACTTTGTATGGTTTGTCGGCAACAATATGCTCCATCACCTGAAGAAATCGCCGAAATAACAAAACTATTCAATCTACGCGCTGGACAGGCTTTTAATTACATCCATGGGCTTGAACTTCAGGCTATGCAACAGCAAGTGGGTGGCGACACTCCAGCCGGAACAAATGAACAGACTGTCGTTTCACTGTGGCACGCTAACCCTGAAGGTTGCGACGAATGTAGCCACACGGGCTATAAAGGCCGCATCGGCATTTACGAAGTGCTCGGTGTAAGTATTCCGATTCAAAAAATGATTACGGCCAATGCCACGAGTGAACAGATTCAGGAACAGGCGATTGCCGATGGAATGACAACGATGCAAACCGATGGCCTCGTAAAAGTACTTCGCGGTAATACAACACTCGAAGAAGTACTAAGGGTAACGCGCGAGTAGTTTATGCCAAACTTTATTTACGTCGCCTCAAATAAACAGGGTAAAACACTCTCCGGTACGCTTGAAGCCACAGATCGATCTGCAGCGATTAGCTCACTATCAAACCAAGGTCTAACGCCCATCGAGCTTAAAGAAGGAGCGGCCAAAAAAGCAACGCCATCATTTTTGAGTGCGCTTGGCGCCGGTAAGGTCAAGAGTGACGACCTTGTGATGTTCACCCGTCAGCTTAGTGCCATGGTGTCCGCTGGAGTGCCTATCCTACGCGCACTTAACTCTCAGCATGACCACACCGATAGCAAGGCGCTTAAAACAGTGCTTGCAAGCATTATTAAAGATGTCGAAAGTGGGTCGCAACTCGCCGATGCACTCGCAAAATACCCTAACACCTTCAGTGATGTATATATCAATATGGTTCGCGCCGGTGAGGCGGCGGGTATCTTGGATGAAATCTTAAAACGTCTCGCATTGCAGCAAGAAAAAAACTCCACTATGCGCAAAAAGATCAAAAGCGCTATGACCTATCCTATGGTGCTCGTCAGCATTACGATTATCGCTTTCTTCGGTCTCATGCTCTTTGTAATCCCGCAAATTGGTAAAATCCTTACTGACCTTGGCGGTCCCGATGCAAAACTTCCACCACTCACCCAAGCCATGCTCGGTATCAGTGGCTTTCTCCTTCACTATGGATTATTCCTGCTCCCTTTTATCGCTGGTGGCGTCTTCTTACTCCTGCGTTGGCTAAAAACGCCGGCTGGCAAGCATATTTTCCATAGAGTTGTCTTAAAAATCCCCCTGCTTCAGCCAATTATTCAAAAGGTTGCCGTGGCTCGATTTGCCCGCACCTTCTCAGCGCTCATTGGTGCCGGTGTAGCCGTACTCGAAGCACTTACCGTCACATCCCGCGCTGTCGGTAACGTCGTATATGAAGAGGCGCTCGTTGATGCTGCAGAGCAAGTAAAGAATGGCAAGAACCTCTCATCTGTGATCGAGAAGAATCCACTTTTTCCGCCAATCGTTGCACAAATGCTCGCCGTAGGTGAAGAAACAGGGCAGACCGACACGGTACTCGTCAAGGTAGCTGATTTTTATGAAGAAGAGGTAGATGTCGCTATCGATGGTATTAGCGCGATTATCGAGCCGGTAATGATCCTGTTTATGGGCTCGATGGTGGGACTTATCGCAGCAAGCGTTATGGGTCCAATCGCAGGCCTTGCACAAAGTATTAAGAGCTAGTTGGTCATTATCGGACAACGCTTATGGTATACTGGATGATAGAAATACGAGTGGGTACGCATGTCTAAATTATTTTATAAGCCAAAACCTCTAATCGGACTGGATATAAGCCAAACTGGCGTCAAAGTAATGGCCGTTGACCCCAAACACTGGCTTGTTTTAGGCTACGGCTCGCTCGATCTTGACCCATCTAAAGTACAGATGTCCCTGGAAAGCCCAGACGATACGTATCTGACAGAAAACATCAGTTCTCTACTGCAGCAAAACATCGTCGGCACGCTCCACTCTGACCATGTCGTCGTAGGCCTCCCCACCGGCCGCACATTCTCGCGAACCTTCACGCTCCCAGCAACTGAGGAGAAGCACATTGCCGGTGCCGTCGAGGTCGAGGCAGAGCAATATATTCCTATTCCACTCGGCTCGCTGTACGTCGATTACGAGATCATCGAGCGAACTAAAGATAAGCTGACTGTTATTATGTCAGCTGTTCCTCGCACCCTTGTCGATAACTGCCTCACGGCTATTCGTAACGCCGGGCTCACGCCAATCATCGCAGAGCCAAGCATCAACGCTGTTGCTCGTGTCCTTGAGGCCACAGAGGAAGGTCACCTTTCTACTCTTATCGTCGACATTGGCGCTGCGAGTACTGATATTGCCGTACTCGATAAAAGTGTAATTCGCGTCACCGGTAGCGTTGGCATTGGTGGTAACACTTTTACGCTTGATATTGCTAAAAAGCTAGACATCGCTCTTGAAAATGCGCATCAATATAAAGTACTGAACGGTCTCAATCCGGGGCCTCGCCAAGCCAAGCTCGCTGCAGCTCTACGTCCAAGCTTGACTCGAATTGCCACCGAAATTCGTAAAGTCATTCGTTATTACAATGAACGGCTTGTGGATGACCGCAAAATTGAACAGGTACTCATTGTTGGCGGCGGGGCGAACGTGCCTGGAATTGGAGAATTTTTCACTGACGAACTAGTCATGCCAGCACGCGTTGCAAGCCCATGGCAAAAACTCGATTTCGGTACACTACCTGAGCCAAATAAACAATTCCGCCCACGATACATTACTGTTGCTGGCTTAGCGTCTGCGAAAATCGAGGAGGTCTGGGAATGATAAACCTTTTACCCGCAGAAGACCAGCGCCAGCTTGCCGCTGCACGCACAAACACGCTACTCCTTCGCTACACTATTCTTCTTGGCGTTTTCGTCGTAATGCTCGTAATTGAGATTCTTGGCGTCTATCTTGTAGTCAATATTGGCAAGGCACAGAACGAAACAACTATCAGCGAAAACAATGCAAAAGCATCAGGCTACGCAGCGACAAAGCAACAAGCAGATACCTTTCGTTCTAACCTAGCAACCGCAAAAGTCATCCTTGATAAGCAAGTCCCCTATACAGCACTTATGTTGTCGCTCTCTCAAAACCTTCCAGGCGGTTCAATTATTGATAAGCTCGCCATTGACCCTACCAACTTTGGCACACCGACCGTGTTAACCGTAAAAACGACCTCTTACGATAAGGCCATAGCAGTAAAAGCCTCGCTTCAAAATGCTACAGTTGGCTCAACGCCGCTCTTTGCGTCAGTCAGCTTCCAGTCGGTATCCGCAGGAGATCCGAAAGCATCCTATCCGTTCACGGCCGTATATAACGTAACGTACTCTAAGGCGGCACTGGCGCAATGAAACTAAGCTCTATGACACCAGTCAAACTCCGCCTGATCCTTGGATTCAGTCTTATTATTCTATCGGTTCTGGGTGTGGGGGTCTTCGCGTTTGGCTACGGTCAAATTAAAGATTTTGTCGTTACAGCCCAGGACGTAGCGTCTAAAGCACAAACAAGCCAATCTAGCATACAAGATCTTGCATCAACAAAAAAATTCCTTGAAACGAATGCCGACGCCGTTAATCGTGCCAATCAACTTGTCGCAGAAAGCAAGAGCTACGTATACCAAGACCAAGTTATTAGTGACATCAATAAATATGCAAGTGAAGCTGGGCTGGTTATTACAAATATCACATTCACAGCTGCCACAACCACTGCTACTGGTGGTGCAGCCTCTACGCCTGCAGCTGGGTCGGCTACGGCGGCACCATCGGGGGTGAAATCGATAACGGCAAATGTCACCGTGCAAAATCCAACAGATTACTTAGCTATGCTCAACTTCATCCATCTGATAGAACAGAGTCTATTCCGCATGCAAATATCACAGGTAGGCATCTCCGCATCAGGTGACGACAAGCACCCAAATCAAGTCAGCAGCGACGTCCTAACAATTGAGGTATACGTACGATAATGAAATCTGACATTTCTCTTCAGCAAATCACGCGCGGAATATCACATTTTCTCCACCGCTACCATGTATTGATCTTCACAATCTTCGTACTCGGCGGTCTTTCAGTCGCCACCTTTCTGCTCTACCAGGTAACGACTTCAGCACAATCAACCACAAATACCAAGCCGGCTGGATTCGACCAAAAAACGATTGACCGAATTGGCAAGCTTCACAGTGCGACTGACACGCCAACACCAATTGATCTACCAGCGGGCCGAACAAACCCGTTTCAGGAGTAATTTTATTATGATGCTTCTTGGATCTACTCTCATAAAGGCACCCATCATGGGGCTACAAACTGGCAGCGAAATTGCGCAGACAAAATCGGCGATCATCGACCCTGCCACACTTGCTGTGATTGGGTACGTATTAGAGGGACCGCTCCTCGAAGATGGAACCTGGGTACTTCGCATTGCTGATGTGCGAGAACTAAGTGATCTTGGTTTCATTGTCGATTCAGCGGATGAATTCATTCACCCCGAGGATGTCCTCAAAGTTAATGAAATATATCAGCTAAACTTTCCGCTGCTGAATATGCCCGTAGTAGACGAACGACGGAATAAACTAGGTAAAGTAATAGACTTTACCCTCGAGACCGGTTCATTCGTTATTCAGCAGCTAACTGTCCGCCGCCCCCTCCTAAAAAGCTTTAACGACACTGAACTACTTATTCATCGTTCACAAATCATCGAAATTAATGATGACGCAATCGTTGTTCATAGTGAGGCTAAAGCACCAGAACCAGAGCTACACGAAGTTGTCGGCAGCTATGTAAATCCATTTAGAAAGCCCGACTCGCCAGCACCTGAAACAAGCGATACTCAGTGACCCTAATCCTGGTCACTCAATACAGACTTAATGTCATCGTAGCTAAATCCTTGTCGTGCTAGATATTGCATAAGCTTCCGATCATCTGGATACTTAGCGCGCTTTTTACTGACAATTTTAGCAAGCTCTTCCTCATCACTGCGAGTCGTCTGCGAGAGTGTTTCATCGATAATAGTCGATGATACCCCCTTAGCAATAAGTTCTGCTTGTAGCTTACGTCGGCTTGTGCCCTTGCGGACGTTACGATTTTCAACCCACCAACGTGTAAATTTACTATCATCGATATAGCCTTTATCAAGAAGTCGCTCAAAGACTCTCTCCGTAAGTTCGGCGCTCACACCCGGACGTTCTTTTACCTCGCCAGTTCGCTTATTGCGAACACGAGTAGTGCGCGTTTTCCTATAAAGGTAATCGCGCACTTCACGTGCACTATGCGGACGCATAATGCAGTACTCAAGTGCTCGTCCATACAACTTGCCGAATTGGCTCTCAACCTCAAACTCATCAAGTTCTTCTTCACTAAATTCTTTCCCAACCCGAATTCCCAGGTCGGTAACCTGGGAAATGTCGAGACTAAACCGAAACCTGCCATCAACTAAAACATTGATGCGGTTCGGGTCTTTTTGTTGCGCCGAAAGACCAGTGATCTTCATAGGTTAATCCTATTTCCAAATACGGGTGTTGTTTTTTGCTTCTTTAGAACGGACAGCCTCAGCTAAATCGATACCAAGACTATTGCATACACATGTCAGAAGCCAAAAGACATCTGCTGCCTCGTGCTCGAGCTCTCGCTTTTCGGAATCCGTGGCATATGTAATCCCATTCAACGGGCGCATTGCTTTAGCAAGCTCGCCCACTTCTTCAACCAGTAGCATAAACTCATCCTGTACAGATTCATCTTGAAACCCACGGTCGATGGTACGCTGCTTGATAAATGCCTGCCAACCGGCGAGTGTCAACGAAATGTCCGGCAAATCAGCCATTACGCCTCTTCTTCTTGCGCTACCTTCTCGCGAACCTTGCCGTCGATCTCAGCAAGCACGTCCTGATGCTCCTTGAGGTACTTCTTCGTCGCTTCTCGACCCTGGCCGATCTTTGCGTCACTATAGTCAAACCATGCGCCGCTCTTGCCAACAATGCCATGCTGTACAGCAAGATCAAGTACATCACCCGTCCTCGAAATGCCTTCATTATACATGATGTCAAACTCAGCAACACGGAACGGTGCGGCAATCTTATTCTTCACGATCTTGACCTTGGTACGGTTGCCGATAATCTCTTCGCCTTCCTTGATTTGGCCAGTGCGGCGGATGTCCATGCGTACACTTGCGTAAAATTTCAAAGCATTACCACCAGTGGTTGTTTCTGGGTTACCAAACATCACACCAATCTTCATACGGATCTGGTTAATGAACACGACCGTCGCCCTGCTCTTATTGATAATACCCGTGAGCTTACGAAGCGCTTGGCTCATAAGACGAGCCTGAAGACCCATGTGACTATCACCCATGTCGCCATCGATTTCAGCCTGTGGTACTAGTGCTGCAACCGAGTCAACAATAATAAGATCGACTGCGTTTGAGCGAACTAGTGTTTCAACAATTTCAAGTGCCTGCTCACCATTGTCTGGCTGGCTAACAAGCAGACTATCCGTATCTACACCAACTTTTCGCGCATATGCTGGGTCAAGCGCATGTTCAGCATCGATAAATGCCGCAGTACCACCTTGCTTTTGGATTTCGGCGATTGCGTGCAAAGTAAGCGTTGTTTTACCACTACTCTCTGGGCCGTAGATCTCAATAATGCGGCCTTTAGGGTAGCCGCCGCCAAGTGCAATATCAAGGCTTAGACTACCACTCGGCAGTAGCTCGACATCAACTTTCTTCGCCTCACCAAGTCGCATAATCGATCCATCACCAAATTGCTTGGTGATTTGATCCATCGCAAGCCCAAGCGCCTTAAGTTTACCCTCATCGGCTGTTGGCTTATCGGCCAATACCTTGCTCTCTGACTTTTTCGCCATAACGTAAATATCCCCCTTATATTGCTCTCTTTATTATACCTTATCCACCCCGTTAGCGCATAATCATTCCGCCTACGTTCACCATGCTATAATAACCATATGAAACAACGCGGTTTTACTGTTATCGAGCTTTTGGTTGTGTTAGCTATTCTCATCATAGGAGCTTGGCTCTTTTTTAGTGAGCAAGATAATGTCAATGCCGTACAGCGCGACTCAGCACGCAAAGTAGCGATTAATGCAATGTACTACAACCTCGAAGAGGTGTACTACCCGCAGCACAGCTACTACCCGCAGCACATTGACAGCAAAACACTTCGAGCAATGGACCCGGCACTCTTCACCGACCCAACAGGTATCACCCTCGGGGAATCAGATTCAGATTACCGCTACGACGCAACTGGATGCACCACTGACGGCCATTGTACTGGCTATACACTCCGTAGCACTATGGAGCGCGAGGCAGACTACACCAAAACAAACCGCAGCCATACAAACAACTAGGCTTCTGCGCGATTTCTAATCGTCTGAATCAACTGGACGACCGTTTTTAAATGCCTCAATCGCATTATTAAGTCGAGCTATTTCTACACGTGGATTTGCGACATAGTTGAAACGATACGTAGTTTCGTCACCTTCAGTGCTTAAACGAATCGAGCCATAATTCAACATTGTCTGCAAAATACCTGTTTGTTGAAAGCTCGCATCCTCGATATTGGCAAGGCTTACCGTCTGTTCGCGGCGCGAAAACAGCGTAAGTTGGATTTCCTGAATCACACTCTCGTTCGTAAGGTAAAATTGGTTACTTAAGTACACCCATATCGCAACATATCCGCTAATAAGTATTGATATAATTGCAAGAATACCAAGCAGCAGTACACCTCCGAAGCTCGGTACATTTACAATACGAAGCGTGCTCATAATGTTATCGTAATTTGCTAAAAAACTTGCGACTATCGTCACAAGCAAACCAGTGATAAACACCGACGTGAACATACCGATCGGGTGGCGGCGTAACGAGCTAATTACATACTCTCCGTCACTTAGATTTAGATTTGGATAGAGACGTACAGATTCCTCGTGTTTTTTTTGCAGCTCTGGACTGATTTCTTGTCGAACCGGATCAATCGATCGCGCAATATGCACTACTTGGCGCTGAATTTCAGGCGCTAGTGGCTGCTGCGGCATCGCAAATAGCGGATTACCATCTGTATCATATGCGACAGGCTTGTCATTGGTCTGACCGTCATTATTCATGGATAGCCCCCTTCTTATTATTGCTTCTGCAAATGCTGTTTTGCCTTTTGTGTTACTTGGCGTCCGCGTGGCGTCCGCTCGATAAACCCAATTTGTATTAGATACGGCTCATAGAAATCTTCGATTGTAGACATCTCGTCGCCCGTTAGCGCAGCGATGGTATTAAGACCGACTGGCCTATCGCCATAATGCTCTAGTATACTCTCTAGTAAGTTCCGATCTGCGGGATCAAGGCCCAGATCGTCAATCTCCATCATTTGTAGCGCACCATGAGTCATAACAGTATCGATAATACCATCCCCGTTTACGTCTGCGTAATCGCGAACTCGCTTAAATAAACGATTGGCGATACGAGGCGTTAGGCGTGCTCGTGTTGATAATAACGCCGCGGATTCAGCATTGATCTTCGACTCCAGTATCCTTGCTGATCGCGTGATAATTTTGCTAATCTCATCAGGGGTATAGAACTCCAACCGATAAATATGTCCGAATCGATCACGCAGCGGAGCGGCTAAACTGCCCGTGCGCGTCGTAGCCCCAATTACCGTAAATTTCGGCAAGTCTAACCGAATACTGCGTGCAGCTGGCCCCTTGCCAATTACGATATCTAATTTAAAATCTTCCATTGCCGAGTAAAGGACTTCTTCTACAGCTCGGCTCAAACGATGGATCTCATCAATGAATAAAATATCCCCGTCTTGCAAATTTGTAAGGATACTCGCAAGATCTCCTGCGCGTTCAATCGCAGGCCCACTCGTAATACGCAAACCCACACCCATTTCGTTCGCAATCACACTCGCCATTGTAGTTTTACCAAGCCCAGGAGGCCCATATAGCAGAACGTGGTCGATTGGCTCGCCACGTTTCTTTGCTGCATCAATTGCGAGACGCAAGTTTTTCTTTAAGCGTTCCTGGCCTATGTAGTCATCAAAATTCTGCGGCCGGAGGGTGATTTCAATAATCTGCTCGTCGCTATCTTCGTCGTGTGTACTGGTATCTACAATTCTCTCAATAGCCATTGCTTATATTGTAACAGATACTATGCCCTTAGCGCTTGTGTCACCCTTTGTGCCGTCGGCAAACTTGCATCAATACCGTCTAACGCCTTCGTTGCATCGGCCAAATTGTATCCAAGTGCAATCAGCGCTTCAAGCGCTTCGTCACTCGTATTAAGCTCCGTTTGCACGGCCCGCTCTTGTTTATAAACGATCGGCATGCCCACCTTATCGCTAAGATCTACGACAACGCGCTCCGCGGTCTTTTTACCCACCCCAGAAGCCTTTGCAAGGTATATACTATCAGCATTTGCGATGGCATTTCGTACATGCTCTGCCTCGCCTAAACTCAAAATGGCAAGAGCGGCTTTCGGCCCTACGCCCTGTACGGTAATAAGCATTTCAAATAACTTTTTTGCAGCCAAGCTCGAAAAGCCAAAGAGTTCTTGGCTCTGCTCGCGAATATGATGATACGTATAGAATTTGACCGGTTGATCAAGTGTTACAGCCTCGTAGTCAAGCGCCGTAACATTAATCTCATACCCTACCCCAGCAACATCCACAATAACCGATCCGCCAAATTTTTCAGCCACTACCCCAGCAATATGTGCAATCATACTACGTATTGTAACAGACTAGTGGGCCATCTGACAGGTGGTGCCGCCCGTCGTATAGCGCGTGCCGTCAACTTGACTTTGCGGTATCTGCACCCATGTTCCTGTCTGCGTATCACAGGCGGTCACCGTATCACTGGTATTGCCGCCATTGCCGGAACCGTCCTTCGCCTGACAGTTTGTGGTGTCGGTTGAATACTTAGTACTATCGAAATCTGAGGTGTTGATAGTTTCAATCTTACCCGTAGATAGGTTACAGACCTGCTCTGTAGGCGCCTTACAGTTTTGAGTGTCCTTTGATTGCTTACTGCTATCAAACGTAGATTCATCGACCGATACAACCTTACCGGTCTGCAAGTCACATACGCTGATCATTGTTGGTGCGGCCTGACAACTATTGGTTGGTAGCGCCCCTGACATAAAGTACTCATTATAGGTATTAGTCCCAGCTTTGTCTGCGAGTCCGCCATTGCCGCTACAAACTTGACGCTGCGTAATACCACTCGGCATAGTAAATGCCACATCCTTTTTACCAGATAACAGTTTCGTCATTGTGTTGCGCCAAATTGGACCCGCCATATCACTACCGCCACTTAGCATAGCTGTATTATCGTTGTTGCCAACCCACACACCCACAACATATTGCGGGTTATAGCCAATCGTCCAAGCGTCTTTATCATCATTTGTCGTACCCGTCTTTACAGCGACCGTGTGGCCTGACACCGTAAGGCTCGACCCAAATATATGTGAGCGGGTTTTGTTATCACTGAGAATATTCGACAGCAAGTAAGCACCTTCTTTGCTTATTACTTGCTTACTCGTTGGCAAGCTTTTGAAGATATTCTTACCATACTTATCTTCTACCTGATTAATCGTCGACAGGTCATACTGCTGGCCTTGATTTGCGAACGCCGCATATGCGTGAGCCATCTGCTCAAGAGGAACTTCTGCTGCACCGAGAGCAAGAGAGAGTCCATAATTCTTGCTTGCATCAATCGTGGTAATGCCGAGATTCTTTGCCGCTTGAAGTGTCTTGGACACGCCATATGACTGCATAACGTGAATGCTTGGAATATTAAGCGACCAGTCAAGCGCCTGGCGCACAGTGACCTGTCCGCGGCTTGTCTCATTTCGATCAGCATCTCGCGGCACATAACCGCCGCCAAAATCTATCACCTTGTCTTGTAGAATTGTTGCTGGCGTAATGGTGCCGTCTGCGAGTGCATATGAATAATAAATCGGTTTAAAGCTCGAGCCAGGCTGACGAGCTGCCGTCACCATATTAACCTTACCCCAGCTTGTATTATTGTAGTCTGCACTCCCCACGAGAGCACGAATCTCACCGTTTGTCGGGTCAATAACAATACCGCTCGCGTTGCTGCCGCCCATTGCATTAATGTGCGCCATGCCGGCATTCACACTGTCAATTAGTGATTGCTGTGCGGTTAGATCAAGCGTCGTCCTTACCTGATAGCCTGAACGCATCACTGTTTCATAGCCATATTTCTTACTCAGCTCATCAATTACCATTTGTGCGAAGTGCGGCGCAATAGAATTAATTGACTGTGGCGTCGATGCGTATGTCAATGTTTCTGCAAGCGCTGCGGTCTTCTGCTCCTCGGTAATATAACCGTTTGTCACCATCCGACTCAATACGGTTGTCTGGCGCTCTTTAGCATACGTTGCGTTACCACTAATCGGCGAATAAGCATTCGGCGCAGGGAGCACCCCGACAAGCATTGCGCTCTCTGCTAGGTCAAGATCTTTAGGAGATTTACCAAAGTATAATTTCGCCGCGTCTTCAATACCAAAGGCGTTTTCGCCAAAGAACACCGAATTTAGATACATATCAAGGATTTGGTCTTTGCTGTAGTGCTGCTCAACAGCGATCGACATAAACAGTTCTTGGTACTTACGCACATAGCTGTGCTGGTCGGTAAGTAGAGTATTCTTTACGAGCTGTTGGGTTAGTGTCGAACCGCCACCAACGCCAGTGAATAGCGCCCTAAAGATACCAGACACACTAAAGCCACCATGCTTATAAAAATCATGATCTTCGCTCGCGACAAGCGCATTCTTCATGTTGGGTGAAATCTGATCCAATGGAATTTGGTTGCGATGTTCGGCCTTACCGACACTATAAAATGGCTTACCATTCACGTCTTCGAGTACAATACCGGTGTTATTTCGGTTCATCAAGCGCTCTGGGTCGTCGATGTCATTCGCAAGGATAATATACGTAATAAGGGGTATAAGTATTAAAGCCGCAACGATTGGCGTTGCGATAACAAGAATTTTCTTTTTACGAGATAACCCAAGAAACCAACCGACCAGACCCTTTTTTCTAGGGACACTGGCCGCATGTGCCTTAGGTTTTTTATGCGCAAGATTTGTGTAACGGTTCATCCGCACCGGCTGCTTACGTTTTACCATAAGACCATTCTACACCTGTTCGGTGCGCAGTGTAAACGCACACATTATCGCCGCCGCTAGCGCATCGGCACAGTCATCTGGTTTCGGAACTTCCGTGAGCCCCAGCTGCATACGGACCATCTCCTGAATCTGCTTCTTATCCGCCCTGCCGTACCCTGTCATTGTCTGCTTAATCTGCAGTGGGGTATATTCTTCGATGCGCAAGTCGGCTTGCTTACCTGTCAACATTGCCACGCCACGCGCATGCGATACACTCATAGCGGTCGTTACGTTCTGATTAAAAAATAGTTTTTCAATCGCCATCACTGTCGGCTTTGTCTCATCAATGATCTCAGTGAGCCCATTATAGATCTCTTCAAGGCGATCAGGGAGCGGAGTGTGTGCGGGCGTCGTAATAACCCCAGCTGTCACCAGCTTGGTTTTACCCCTATTGGCGTCAATCACACCAAAGCCCAAAATCCCCGTTCCTGGGTCAATTCCGATAATTCTCATTTCCTTTAGTATACCAGCCTAACGTCTACGCGGCGCAAAAGCCTTTAGCAGCTTACTGCCAGCTAATCCAATTTCTTCGCGCCACTCCCAAGCTGCATAGCCGACCGCGAGCGTCCCCATACCGCCCATTACCCACCATGTAGCATTTGACGCGCTACCTTGTTTATAAGGCTCGACCGGATACTTCACCGTCTCGCTACCCGCAACCGCCACTTTTCTACATCGGTTTGTTGCCGGGTTTCGCTCATAACCGTCATTACATGGAATTAGGTCGGCCACTTCGCTTGCAATTGAACGGCACCTGTTGGTTTCTGGGTTGCGTACTTGACCTTCTTTACACGGCGTCTGTGTACTAGTCGTGGTTGTAACCTTACGACATCGATTTGTCGTTGGGTTACGCTCTGATCCTTCATCACAAGTCGCAAGGGCGCTTAATGTGTCTTCGAGCGAGCGACATCGATTTGTTTCTGGGTTTAAATATTTTCCATCTGGGCACCCCTGGACGGGTGGTGGCGTAATGATGTTTTCACCACTCGGCGTCGGTGTAGATGTCCACTGCCAATTACCGCTAGAGTCGACAGCATATCCATAACCCTGCAAACTGCTTCCTGCAGGTTCATAGTGAGTCATTGTTCCAGGAAATTGCGCCAACCCCCACGTATCCTCGACCCATACATAGCCGCCGCTATTCGTCAGTGATAATCGACCGCCAGTATCGGTTTGTGAAATTAATACGTAACTGCCAGGATTCAATACGCCATAGGCTGAAAGATCAAATGTATTCGCATTAGTGCGCGTACTTGACGAGCTATCAGTGCGCAACACATACGACGATAGGTTGATCGGCACTTCAGAATCATTTACGAGCTTCACATAGTCACCGCACAGTACATCACTGTCTAACGGATCGCACGTACTCGCATATGGATAAACCTCAGCGACCTGCAAACCAACAGGAGCATTTGGAACAGCATACAGCCCATCATCGAAGAGTGGTTGATACGCCGGCCCAAATGCAGCCGCTGTAGTCGCCGTTGAATACCCTGTTGTTGTAGCGTTTCTCATTAGCCAAGCGTCCACGGCGCCACCTACCTGAGATATGTGTGGCTTGAACTGCGTATTTGAGAGCATTAAGCTTTTGATGACCTTTGGCGCCGCAATCGTCTGTGACCAACCGGTCATTGTATAGGTTGCATTTTGTACACCACTCTGCGCAATCACCACGTGAGAGCCCGGCTCAATATATTCTGCATGCTCCTCAATCATAGCCGAACGATTATTTTCACCGTCAGTGAGTGTCCAAGTGCTCAGGTTTTGCAACGAACTACTCGTGTTATAGATCTGAACAAACGCAATATCCGTACCACCGTTTGCTGTTTTGTATGACGTAATAATCAGTGGGGAGCTATCAAGCTGAGGCACAGTTGGCACTGTCGCAATGTCATCAGCATACACATGAGGTATAGGCCCTAAAACCATCATCAACGCAACCAACACTCTTGCCGCCGCAATTATCTTCTTCACCATTCATTCCTAAACTTATGTATACCTTAAAATACACCTTATAAATATTTAAGGATGAGGTCAATAAAAAACTAGTTAAACGCTACTAGTTTAGGTTAATCATCAAGCTCTGCCGTAATGTCACCATTAGTGTGAACATTCACAACATCATCAAGATCTTCAAGCGCATCAAGTACTTTTAGGAGCTTACGCGCCGTTTCGTTGTCATCGACTGGAACATCGTTATTTGCAACATATTGCAGCTCCGCATCCTCAACAGTCAATCCCGCTTCAACGAGTGCCGTACGGACTTTTGCTAGATCTTTCATCTCAGTGTAAACGGTCAGACCGCCATTTTCTTCAATAGCATCTTCTGCACCAGCATCGAGAATGGTGAGTAATGCATCTTCGCCCGTCGCGGCAACACGGATTACGCCCTTACGGGTAAATTGGAACAGCACACTACCAGCGTCTGCCATTGTGCCGCCATTCTTCGTAAGAGCCGTGCGCACTTCTGGATATGTGCGGTTTTTGTTATCAGTCGCCACTTCGACAATGATACCGACGCCACCTGGCCCATAGCCTTCATATACGATCTCTTCGAGCGCTGCTGCGTTTTTATCAGCTACACGGTCGATGGCACGTTGGATATTTGCAAGGGGCATGTTCGCAGATTTCGCCTTTTCAATTGCAAGGGCAAGCCCAGGGTTCATAGCTGGATCAATCCCGCCACGCGCCGCAATCGCAATCATATTACCAAGCTTGGTAAAAACTGCCCCGCGTTTTGCATCAACGATAGCTTTCTGGCGATGAGTTGTCGCCCACTTACTGTGTCCTGACATAGAATCTCCTACTGTTTTTGATCAAATCTTTCTATCAGTATACCACATTCACCCCCGTTATTCTACGACCGATGCTGTGTATAATTTATAACTCGCGCGCCCTTTCATATGCATAACAACGACCAAAACGCTGGCTATGTACAGCAGAATAGTCCCCCACTGCCAAACCGGCTTTTCAAGGGCCCATGGAATATCTGCACACCAGTTGATAATCGTGATTTGTAAATGCAATAATTGCTCCGCCGGCCAGCCAATCATCAACGCTCCGGCTGGAATGAACATAGCGCCGACACCAGCAACCGCAGTGAGTAGCATCACAATTGGAATAACTGGCAATACAAGCAAATTTGCTACAGGCGCGATTATGCTTAGTTGATGAAATGCGCCAATCATAATCGGCAATGTCGCTACCTGCGCAGAGATCGTTTCGATCAGCAGTTGTCCGATAATTGGCACATCATCTTCGCCGAAAAAATACGCGGTTACAATAGGCGCAATAATCATCACACCGGCAAATGCCGCAAAACTTAATAGCCAACCTAAATCTCCCCACACATAGCTAGGGTTTACAAGCACTGTTACCGATGCGGCAACGGCTAGCAGTGTGAGTGGATGGAATTTCCTTCCGTAATACCACGCCCATAAACTAAGTCCAGCCACAAGACCAGCACGCGTCATGCTCGGGCTTAATCCTGTCATAGCAATAAACCCTACAATTAATCCACCGCCTGTAAGCACTGCCAGGTATTTTGAAATTTTCGCAAATAGTCGCCGTCCAATGCGCACTAAAATTGTTAAGTTATATCCGCTCGCAACCACAATGTGTGTAAGTCCCGCAACCTTTAATGCGTCGACTAAATCACTTGGTAACGCACTCTTTTGCCCAAGAAGATACCCAATACCAAGACTTGCTTCCGGCTCGGCAATAGAGCGCCGAATATCGCCAGCAAATCCATCGCGCACCGCAAGTGCTACATCGCCGGGCATCGGCCGCTGTATACGCACAACATTACCCATAATTGATGCGCCAAACCCGCCGAATCCTTCACTTGCTACACCCTTAATGACGACCTCGTCACCCCGCTTCGCATCATTGCCTCCTTTTGCAGTCGCAAAGACTGTACCCGCAAATGCATGTCCATTTACACGTATGTTTTTCAATGAAAAGTGCGCTCCTTGGGGGCGTACATCGACGTCGTCTGCGACTATTCCCGTCACCGTAGCCTGGTGCCCGTAATACGCTTGATACTTTGATAGATCTCCCATCGCGAGTGTACCGCGCCCAAGTCCAAGCAGCCCACCGCCGACAAAAGCGACAATAAGCAGTAGGCGGCGCAATTGCCAAAATGATAATAGCAACAATATAGCACCGGCCATCCAAATTGTCCAAGAGTTCTGCAACCACAATGGTGCGAGTGCCACGCCACCAACAAACCCTAAGCAGGCGACCGTCAGATGCCATGTCGGGTGCATTCGCATGCGCAACCAATACATGGCTCGATAGTACCATACGGCAAAAATAGGTGCCTAGCCATAAAGACACTGCGTTAACTATCTTGACAGTATCAGAGGTGGAGTGGTATAGTTTTAGAAGCTTTATGATAAGCAGCTATGGGCCCATAGCTCAGCCGGTTAGAGCACCTGCCTTTTAAGCAGGGTGTCGTGAGTTCAAGCCTCACTGGGCCCTCCAAGAGATTATTTACACAAAAATACCACGTCACAATTTCAGTGACGCGGTATTTTTTATTATTACCCTACAAAGATCTAGCTAAGTATCTCTTCCAAGCGATCCCAGGTCTGCGTAAGACCCTCTTCCATGCCCATCTCAACGGTCTGCTTAAGCGCTTCCGCTGATGGAAACTTTGTGATACTTACGAGTCGTGTCGCTCCGTTCTCTTCGCGCAACTCTAACGTAATATCCATTACTGGCATCCCTGGCGCTGGGGTACCATTTTCGTCTGTAAACTCATCAGTGTAGCTAAAGGTATCTTCGGGAGCAATATGCTTATACGTTGATTTACCCCAACTATACTTTCCGTACCACTCTTCTTGCTCGGGATCTTCACATTTCATACCATAAAGTAAGTAGCCACCCTCAGTAAAATCCTGGTGTTTTACCGTTGTACTCCAGCCGCGTGGGCCCCACCATTTCACAAATAGCTCTGAGTTCGTCCATGCTGACCAAACCTTGCTTTTGGGCGCCTGAAATAACCTTTCGACAACAAGAGTCTTTTCGTCATCCTGAACAGTAAATGTTGTTTTACTCATACTTTAATTCTCCATTTCCTTTAATACATTATCCAATTGATCAAATCGATCGCCCCACATCTGGGCATAGCGTTCGATTTCATGCTGAGCAATCGCAATGTTCTGCGGCATCACTATCACCACCTGCTCCTTTCCGCGCCGGCGCTTCGTTATTAACCCTGCTCGCTCTAAAACTTTAATGTGTTTCGAGACGCCAGCAAATGTTAATGAATAGTGCTGAGCGATTTCTCCAATACTCATTTCTGATCTTGAAACTCGCTCTAATATACTCCGCCTTGTCGCATCCGCTAAAGCCATGAACATGTTGTCTAAAATGATTGATTCAACCATATAGTTGAATGATATCAAACAGTCATCAGCATGTCAAGCAATAAAATAATCTCTTTTACTCGTGATGAGCTTTATGTTCGCGCCCGTGAGGCTTGCGATAAAAGAGCACCTCTACAATCGCCAGTGCAATACAAGTAGTTATAGCAACATTTTGGTATTTCACAATCGTAAGTACATATTGCTTACTTGCATCATCAAGCACCACCGCATTACTAAATGCACCATAGGTGAGTAGTACGCCAAGCACTGCAAACACTAAACCGCCAACAATGCTCCGATAATGCGAAGATACCTTGTGCGACCGAAGCATCACAAGTAATGCCGGTGAGACTGTTAACACGATCGAAACGATACTTGCAAGCGGCGGACTTACGATCACTACCCCGGCTTTTGCCACGACAGGGGTTAGGCTATTTGTCCATAGGTTAGCCATCAATGCCCCAGCGGCTAATGCAATCGTTGGCACACCCATGCTGCGGCGACTCGTCCACGCGATCAGAAAAAATACACTAAGGTAAATAGCAAGCATGATCAAATAGGTCATGCTTTTATTGTATCACTAACAACAAAAGAGGAAGCTCGTAAGCTTCCTCTTGCTGCTATGCCCCCACTTTATCTTTTTTGTGGCGACGATTCGCGTTGCGTTCGATGTATTCAATAATCGGCGTCGCAACATCACGCTTTGTTACTTTTTCGATACCAAAGCCCGGGCTTGCATTAACTTCAAGAATCAGCGGCCCACGCGCTGAGCGCATTAGGTCGACACCAGCGACAGTAAGTCCCATCGCCTTTGCCGCCTTGATAGCCATCTTAGTTTCTTCTTCGGTTAATTTCACAGTCATGCCTTCGCCGCCCTTATGTAAATTGGAACGGAAATCATCATCAAGACTTTGACGCTTCATACTTGCAACCACGCGGCTACCAACAACAAATGCACGGATATCAGTACCGGCAGATTCCTTTACAAACTCTTGCAAAAGAATGTTAGTACCATCTTCGTTAGATAGATAAAACGCCTGAAGTACCGACTTAGCAGCCTTTTTGCTCTCAGCAAGCACGACGCCATTACCATGGGTACCACGTGCGAGCTTAATGATCACCGGTGTTCCACCAAGTTTATCAATAAGATCATCGATATCGGTTGGATTACGGCTAAACACCGTTTTTGGCACACCAACACCTGCCTTAGCAAGCAGCTGCATACTACGAAGCTTGTCACGGCTACGAGTGATCGCTAGCGAGCTCGATACCGTATATACACCTTGCATTTCTAGTTGGCGCACAATAGCCGTACCATACTTCGTCATGCTATTCGCAATACGAGGAATAATTACATCGTAGCCAGAAAGATCTTCACCACGATAGCTTACCGTTGGGTTACTCTTTTCAATACTCGCGTAACATTCACGGTATTTAATAATTTTTACTTGGTGTCCACGCTCTTTAGCGACATCGCGTAGTCGCTTTGTTGAGTAGTTACCATTTCCGTTACTCAGAATTGCGATTTTCATAGTCCAATGTCTCCTCGCTGATTTTCTAGATGGTATTTTTCAAAGAATGCCTTTGGATCGAGTGCCATTTCCTGATTGAGCACATTAGTCTTTACTTTTTGTTTATCCGTACGGATAGTTCCGCGGGATACATCTACTAAGAACTTACGGTACAATAATTTGTTTCCGACGAGCACTGGGTAGGTATTCTGTGATCGGTCGGCAAGGGTAAATGATCCTCTCACCTTTCGTTTTCCGAGCACAACTGTCAATTTTACACTATAGCGAACTTGCTGCGTACCATTTGAGCTACGCACTAAACGAACTTTATACAATTTGGTTGAGTGCTTTTTACCCGTGTAATACGGAGAGCCCTTAGCAAATAGTACGTAATGAAGCGTAAAGTCATCATCGATATGCAGTTCGCTTGCCCAAATTGATGAACTATCAGCACCGGTATCAATTTTTGCCGATACCCCACGAATGCCTTCACGCGGAAAGCTTGCGCGCGCCGTACGGCCGATGATGGTTTTCTCCTTAGCGATCATAACCTATATATTCTACCATAAATAAGCATAAAAGTAAATACTCTTATGCTCTCAGTATACACCTATAGCAGCACTAGGAGAATATGCCGCGCTTTTTAATATCACCGAATTGCTCAAGTAAATCGCGCTGCTTTTTAGTGAGTTTTGTCGGAATATCAACAATGACACTTACAATATGCGCACCACGTGCGTCACCGCGTAAATGTGGCACTCCATGACCCGACAATTTAAAATCAGTACCTGACTGCGTGCCTGCTGGAACTTTCATTGTCACCACGCCATCAACCGTTTCAACATCAATTTCGGTACCAAGCGCTGCGTCAATCATACTAATATGCTCATCACTTAGGATAAGATTGCCCTCACGAGTAAATTTCTTGTGCGCTTTCACGCGAATGTGAACATAAAGGTCACCTTTCGTGCCGCCGCCAATCGCCTCGCCGTGCTCGCGCAAACGAATTGTCGCGCCATCATCTATCCCTGCAGGAACCTTTACCTTAATTGATTGCTCGTGACGTTCGACTCCACTACCGTGGCATTTCGTGCACACTTTCTCTGGCACTTTTCCCTTACCCTTACAGGTATCACACGGAACGGCCTGCTGGATTGGGCCAAACATAGTGTTCATAACCCTTACGCGCTGTCCTGCGCCCTTACAGGTATCACACGTCACCATAGAGTATCCAGGCTCGACAGTCGACCCCTTACAATGCGTACACTCGTCATCAAGATTGAGCGACAAGTCTACCTCTTTACCAAAGATCGCCTCTTCGAAGGAAAGCGTCACTTGAACCTCGACATCACGACCTTTCGTTGGCCCATACGTCTGCTGACCACCTCCAAAGAATTGACTAAAAATATCACCGAATGCGCCACCATCAAAGTTAACGTTTTGGCCACCGAAATCAAACCCCTCAAATGGATTACCGCCCTGTGAGCCACCACTCGCACCACCGACTCCAGCATGGCCAAACTGATCATAGCGCTGACGTTTTTGCTTATCTTTTAGGACTTCGTAGGCTTCATTAGCCTCTTTAAACTTAGCCTCATCGCCGCCCTCTTTATCTGGATGATACTTAATAGCCAGCTTACGAAAAGCCTTTTTGATTTCATCATCACTGGCGCTTTTAGAGACGCCGAGAATTTCATAATAGTCGCGTTTACTCATCTGTTACTATCATAGCGAATTAGCACTTTGATGTCTAGAGTGCTAAGTCACAAGTTGAGCTATTCTACTTAGAAATGTTCGCGAATGTGCGAATAGCTATACTCCCAGGTTGCTTCGACTTTTTTATGCGGGTTAAAGATGCTGAGCGGATCGTACATATGCTTGATTTCACGCATATAGCCGAGTACCGAAGGACTATACATATGCTCAAGCCACGGGCCACGAACGAGCCCATCGTTGTGCTCACCCGAGATTGAACCGCCGTATTTAATAACGAGCTCATTCACCTCTTTTTGTGCAGGCTGTAGCTTCGCACGCTCTTTAGGATCCTCAATCTTCATAAGTGGAATGACGTGGAAGTTGCCGTCGCCAAGATGACCTGCAATCGTTGCGAGCAAGTTGTACTTTTTAATAATATCGCGCAGTTGCGGCAAAAATTCCGCAAGACGCGCCGGCGGCACAATAAGATCATCGATAAATGGCGCCGTGTGTTTATCTTTTACTTTACTGCGAAGGAGATTGAAACTTTCGCGGCGCATCAACCAGAACTTACGGCTCGCCGCTTCGTTGCCGTCCTCTTCCATATAGGTGAAGTCGAATTTCTTGAGATGCTCTTTGGCAACATGAATCTTGCCTTTTACTTCAACTTCGCTGTTACCGGTAAATTCAATCAAAAGAATCATCTTTGGAATACCGCGAACGAGCGCAAGACCATCGGGAATGAGCTGAAGACACATAATCGCCCAAGTAATGAACCCGAGGCGGCTGATAAATGCAAAGATAAACTTAAAACTTAACCAAAGAGTATTGTCGTCGAAACATTCGAAGGTCGCTGGCTTTTCTTCGAGTACCGCCGGGACGATTTCACCAAGACTGTCGATCGAGTGAAGATAGCAGACAAGCGTACCCGAATGTGTCGGCTTTGGCACGAGATTAACCGTCGCCTCAGTCATGATACCGAGCGTTCCTTGAGCTCCCACGAAGAGTTTTGTAAGATCAAAAACTCCCTTTTCGCGATCCCAGATATTCCAGAGGTGATATCCGGTAGAGTCCTTGCTCACCTTTGGCGCCGCAGCCTTAATCTCGTCATAATGCTGATCGAGTAGCTCAAAAGTATCACGGTACAGCCGGCCCTCGAAACTATCTTCATCCATTTTTTTGTTGAGCTCATCACGAGTAAGCGGACGAATTTCGTGCTCCTTGCCATCACTCAAAATCATTTTAAGATTCGTAACGTAGCGGTCGGTTTTGCCAAACTCTAGTGATTTCTCACCACCAGAGTTATTGTTAACGATACCGCCCATACCAGCAAGTTCACGACTCGCTGGGTAGCTTGGCAAAATACTACCATATCTGAGCGTCTCTACCTCAAAGTCACGGTACTTCATACCAGGCTGCGCGGTTGCGGATTCTGCAGACGCACTAATTAACTGGTTCATATAGCGATTTGTATCAAGAATAATCGAATCGTTAATTGCGGCACCGCTCATATCTGTTCCCTGCGAGCGCGCAGTGATACTAAGGTTTGGCAGGTCTTTTTTATGTTCGGACACAAAGCTCACCAATGCCTGGACGTCTTTGCTGTTTTTAGGAAATGCTACCACCTGAGGCTTCAGCTCAAACAAGCTAGCGTCGTGACTATAAAACTCACGCGTTTCTTCGGTGGCATCTACATCTCCCTTAATAATCTTAGAGAGTTCACCCGGTAAATCCATACTCTCATCATACGGGGAGAGAGACTAAAGCACAAGCTGTATTATCGATGAAGCGCGCGATCAGTTTCGTCTTCGATTTCGTGGCCAATAATCTCTTCGATAAGGTCTTCGACGGTAATGATACCAATAATTTTATCGTTTTGCTCAACTGGCACAAGGTGCGATCGAACCACACTAAGTTTATGGAACATTGTATCGAGCGCCGTGCGGCTACCGACAGCACGCGTTTTGTGCAGGCGGAAGTTCATCACAGGCACGGGATTTTCGTCAAAATCAATATCCACCATATCTTTCATAAGAATTACACCAAAGCACTGCGTGAGTGTTTTATCAAACACCGGTATACGGCTATAGCCGTGGTCTTTAATTGCATCGACAGTTTTCGCATCGAGCACCGCGTCTTGTCGTAGCCAATACACGCTTTTAATTGGCTGCATGATGTCTTTGATTGTTTTTTCACTAAGCTGCAATGCGGCCTGGATAATTTCAACCTCATCTTCGTCAAGCTCACTATCGTCGCCGATTTTGTGTTCACTAATAAGCATCCCCAGCTCAGCGCGTGTATGAAGATGGCGACCCTCTGGGCCTAGGATTCTATCGAGTAGCATAGCGAGCGGCTTAGACACCGGGTACGTAATAACGCTAACGATCTGAATCAGTGGTGCAAAAAAGGAGCTGAAATCGAGCGCGCGCTTTACAAAGATAGCCTGCGGAAGTACTTCACCAAAAACTACCATCAACAATGTCGTGGCAATCCCAGCAACCCACCCATTGAAATAATGCTCAAGTAATAGAGAGCTTATCGACACTACCGCGACATTAGCAAACAGAATTGACGCCAAGGACAAGTGGGCATTTCTACGCACTGGCAGTACGCGTCTTGCTTTAATATTGCCGAGTTTTGCCTTTCGCTTAAGATCATCGATCGATAGCGACATAAGACTGATATTGAGACCTGAAAATATAGCTGCGGCAGCAACGAGAATTGCTACCTGCAGGATGATGTACAAATACTGCATTAGTTTTCCAATTATACCAGATTTCTTAGCGTTTTGCTATCATCTCGTTATGCCAATTACACTATAATTTCATCATTAAACCCCTTATGCTATAGTAATAGCAGTGAAAGTAACTATAAGGGGTTAGACAATGAAAACCGATTCGTTCACTGATTTCATTTTATGCACAGCAGCGATGATAGTCGCTGTAGCGGTAGCCGTACTTGCGGCGATCAATATGATCGAGACACAAACGGCGATTGTATTCCTCGGTATTAGCGTAGCGTGCATTGCCATGTCGCTCCTCGATGTTGAAACCCCTCTTCGTGTACTTACTGGCAAAAGCGGCAAAAAGAAGAACAAAACCCGCAAAAAATAATCTACTCCTATGGAACAATTTACCCGTGCGATCGGCGTCACCTTTGGAACACTCCGCGCTGAGTATCGACAAATATCTAACCGCTATTTCGGTCATATAGAGCGGCTCGATGGAGATGCCCGCGAAGTCTGCGAGCAAGTTATCGATAGATTGTGGGAAGGTGATTTCTACCGTACGAGCCTCGGGCATTTTGATTTCTTTTGGATGCGTGATTTTGGCACGGTATGCCAGTCACTTGTACGACTTGGCTATCAGCAACGCGTACACCAAACCCTACATTGGGCAATGATCCATTACCGGAGATCTGGACACGTCACCTTGTGCATCGATAAAGCCGGCAACTGTTTCGACGCACCAGCCAAAAGCATCGATGCCCTCCCGTGGCTACTCCATAGCCTTGTTGTAAGCGGCTATGAACTTAATAAATCAGATATACGGTTTCTTAACCGCGAGCTTCATAAATTCCGCAAAAAATATCTCGATGAAGCAGGCAATCTCCGTCAAATGAAATACGCAGAAATGCGTGATGCGGTAATGTATAACCGCAGCGCGTATTCAGTAGCACTCGTCGCGCGACTTGCATCGTGCACCGAAACACTTGGGCTAGAGTGGGAAACTCCGGTTGAACATTACCGTAAAACACTCATTACACACTACTGGAATGGCCATTATTTTAACGCCGATTTCACCAACACGGCTTTCAGCGCAGAATGCGCACTTTTCCCGTTCTTTCTTGATATCATAACCGACGAAGTAATGGTCGAGCAGACATTTAAGTATATCGATAACCAGCAGCTCAACCAGCCTTATCCGCTTATTTACACCAATACCCCTGAAAAATTTCACTATTACTGGTGGATGACCTCGCCGTGGATGCCAAATTATGAAGGCAAAACGATTTGGAGCTGGCACGGTGAATACTATCTCCACCTTCTACATCGTTACCGACGCCCCCATTACAAGCGCGAATATGACAAATTCTGTAAAATGATTGAGCTCCATGGCACATTCCCAGAAATGCTCAATCTCGACGGCAGCTGGTATTACGCCCCAATTTACCGCGGCGATCCCGGAATGGTCTGGGCAGCACTATTTCTAGAGCTACCTGCACCTCAAGATGATATGCTAGGAGTATGACAAAATATGAAGGCACGAGGCTCGCTGATTTTGAGCCAATCAATAAAGTAGATGTATTGCAGAGTATTGATATCGAAGAGGGTACCGGAAAAACCGTGCAGCCAGGCGATAAAATCACCGCACACTATACTGGTGCACTCTGTAAGAATGGCATCATTTTCCAAAGTAGTCACGATTTTGGCAACCCGGTGACGTTTGGGTTAGACCAGGTAATCAAGGGATGGACAGAAGGTGTTCCTGGAATGAAAGTTGGCGGTATGCGCCGGTTGATCATTCCATCAGAGATGGCATACGGGTCGGTACGCGCTGCAGCAAATATTCCGCCAAACAGCGATCTCGTCTTTGACATCGAACTCGTTGATATCAAATAATATAGTAGTAAAAATAAAATCAGCACTCCGACCGGTGCTGATTTTTTATTGGCGGTCAGCGACTTACGGCCGACTTCGACCAGTAATCATCCTCCAGATGAACAATACGATGACCGCGCCGACAACGGCTACGACAAAGCTCCAAATGTTAAATCCGGTCACCCCTTGGCCGCCGAGCAAGTTGAATACCCAACCTCCTACAACACCTCCGATGACCCCTGCAATAATATTACCTAATAAGCCTTGCTGCCTATCTGTTCCTACGAACATGGACGCCACCCAGCCGGCTAAGCCGCCGAGCACGATCCATCCGATAATTCCCATTCCATCCATAAGTACCTCCTTTGGACGTTATGATTGCACTTATTATTATACTCCTACTTAAAGAACGCGTAAAAAAGACACCCATTCTATTGGGTGTCTTTCGTTATATGAGACAGGACTACTTCTTGTCTTCTTTGTCGACAACTTCACCTTCTACAGGCTCATCTTTGTCCGACTTCTCGTCCTCATTAGGCTTAGGTTCGCTCTCTTTTGCGGACTGTTCGTACATCTTAGCGCCAATAGGCATAATCGCGTCATTGAGCGCCTTCACTGCAGCCTCGAGCTCATCTTTGTCTTCTGAGTTTTTGTGTTTTTCAGCTTCTGCTACGGCGTCTTCAATGGCTTTTTTGTCGTCGTCTGAAATCTTGTCCTTAAATTCATCTGGCATCTTCTTTGCCTGGTAGATAGCATTTTCAAGGCTGTTCTTCGCATCGATTGCTTCGCGGCGCTTCTTGTCTTCATCAGCATGTGCTTCAGCGTCTTTTTGCGCCTTCTCGATGTCTTCTTTGCTCATATTACCAGACTCTTGAATGGTAATGCTCTGCTCTTTGCCGGTACCCTTGTCTTTTGCAGTAACATTCAACAGACCGTTCGCATCGATATTAAAGGTTACTTCAATCTGAGGCACGCCACGTGGCGCCGGCGCGATGCCATCAAGCACAAAGCGGCCAAGACTCTTGTTGTCTTTCGCGAACTCACGTTCACCCTGAAGTACGTGAATTTCTACCTGCGGCTGATTATCACTCGCGGTACTAAATGTCTCGCTCTTGCTCGTAGGAACTGTCGTGTTACGTTCAATCAGCTTCGTGCTTACACCGCCCATTGTTTCAATACCAAGTGAAAGTGGGGTTACATCAAGAAGCAATACGTCTTTCACGTCACCGGCAAGCACACCACCCTGGATTGCAGCGCCGATAGCCACAACTTCATCAGGATTCACACCTTGCATTGGGTCCTTGCCAAAGAGCTTTTTCACGCGCTCTACGACAGCCGGCATTCGGGTCATACCACCAACAAGTACGACGTTATCGATATCACCCTTAGAAAGCTGGGCGTCTTTAAGCGCCTTTTCTACCGGACCGTCAAGACGATCAAGAAGATCTTTTACCAAGTCTTCAAGCTTCGCACGGCTAATCTTAAGTTCAAAGTGCTTTGGTCCATCAGCATCAGCGGTGATGAACGGGATGTTAACCTCGTACTCAGTGGTAGTCGAAAGTTCTTTCTTGGCCTTTTCAGCTTCGTCCTTAAGGCGCTGCATCGCAGCATTATCTTTACGAAGATCGATGCCATCAGTCTTCTTAAACTCATCAAGGAAGTGATTAACGATGGCGTTGTCGAAATCCTCACCACCAAGGTGCGTATCACCATTAGTGCTCTTTACTTCAAATACACCATCACCAAGTTCAAGAACAGAAACGTCGAAAGTACCACCACCAAGGTCAAATACCACGATCTTCTCTTCTTTACCCTTTTCAAGGCCGTAGGCAAGTGCGGCGGCAGTTGGCTCGTTAATAATACGCTTCACTTCAAGGCCGGCAATCTTACCAGCGTCCTTAGTTGCCTGACGCTGGCTGTCATCGAAGTACGCAGGAACGGTAATAACCGCTTCGGTGACCTTTTCGCCAAGAAATGCCTCTGCATCTGCCTTAATCTTAGAGAGAATCATGGCTGATACTTCTTCTGGAGTATACGCTTTGTCGCCCATCTTTACGGCAACGCCGTTTTTGTGCTCCACAATTTCGTACGGCATGATATCGAGGTCTTTTTGCACCTCTTTATCGTTCCATTTACGGCCGATCAAGCGCTTTACACCATAAATAGTGTTCTTAGCATTAGTAACACGCTGACGCTGTGCAACCTGGCCAACAAGCCGTTCACCACTTTTATTGATGGCGACAACGCTTGGGGTGGTGCGATTGCCTTCAGCGTTTGCAATCACTTCTGGCTTACCGGCCACAAGGTAAGCAAAAGCTGAGTTGGTCGTACCGAGGTCAATACCGATGATTTTTCCCATAGAATCTACTCTCCTTCTATTGTCATTATGTATAGATTGTCTAGTTGTATTTTAGCACTCTACTCAATAGATTGCCAATATCTTCATTGTAATAAAACTAGCACTCATACGTCAAGAGTGCTAGTTTATATTGCGCCAATCAAAAAGAGTGTCGTCGACACTCTTTGGGTAAAGCAACTATTTGCGCGTCACTTTCACCATTGCGTGGCGAATTGGGCGGCCTGAAAGCGTGTACCCTGGTTGCAACTCCTCAGCCACAACCTCTTTTTCGCCGTTAGCTTCTTCGTCGAACTGAATTGCCTGGTGAAATTCTGGATTAAACTCAGCACCCATTTGTGCATCGATCTTCTGAAGCTTCAGGTCCCCTAGGGACTTCTCGAGCTGCTTAACAAGCCCTGCTACACCCTTTACCCACTGGTGCTCTGCGATATCTTCAGGAATGTGTGTCACCGCTCGCTCGATCGTATCAATAACAGGAAGTAACTTAAGGATTGAGCGCACCTCACCATCCTCACGAGCCGCCTGCTTTTCAATATCAACACGCTTGCGATAGTTCTCGAAATCAGCACGCATACGCTGTAGATCAGCTGTTAGTTCGCCAATTTGCTGTTCTAGTTCTTCAGTTGTCGGTTTCTTTGTCACGTTATAATACCTCCTCTAACATTGCCCCTGCACGCTGCACTAAATGCATAGTTCGCGCATAGTTTTGGCGCGTAGGCCCAATCACTCCGATATAGCTTGCGTCGCTGTATGGTGAGCTAAATTTACTAATAATAAGGGTGGCGCCGCTCGCCTTGCCGATTGGATTCTCGCTGCCAATGAATACATTTAGCGGCTCATTCGGGGCAGCTTCGCGCAGCCATGGCTCGATATTATCAATCAACCGTGCCACTGCTTGCACATGCTCACCTTGTAAAAATTCCGGCTGACTAAAAAGCCGTCCGATACCGTTTGTGTATAACTCGCGACCAATCGTTGCAAAGCCCATATTGCCCGTAAGCTCGACAAGACTATCAACAGCACTGCGGATAGCACGATCACCTTTATCGAGATGGGAATTAACGTGCGCCTCAATCGTTCTCGCACTACGATCAAGACCAATTGGCAATTCACTCATCGAAGCATCGGTAATACCATTCACATAAACTCGGTAGCCCTTATCGGTTGGAATACGTCCCGCACTGGTGTGTGGCGCTTCGATAAAACCCATATCCTCAAGGCGCGCCATCTCAGCGCGAATTGTTGCGCTACTTACCCCAAACAATTTGGCAAGCGTAACGCTTCCTACTGGCACGGCAATCTCCGCATACTGCTCAATAATTGCTGCTAAAATCGCTCGCTGGCGGTCTGTCATACCACTATTATAGCAGTGTTCTAGCACTCTATCAATATGAGTGCTAGGCAGAGTATTGCACCTGCTTACCTATCGTCCGTACTTAGATCCGCCGTAGCCAAAAGTGCTCTTTGAAGTTTGCTTTGATTCGTTAACGTGCTCTAGCCCTTTTAACGCGCCAATAATCATATTGCCGCCAAGAAGCAATAATAGGCCAATTCCTACATTCTTGAGGAATTCCTTACGGTCCATTTCTTGTTCAAGTATTGCAGGTTTTGGTAATGTCATTGCGATAGCTCTTTTTTTATTTTTATGGTATTCATAAGCATAATACCACCTGCTTGATGTACGCGCAAGTCTAGACGTCGCCTGCTGGGAAAAACCCGTCAATTGAGGTACGCACGCCGGCATTTCGATTCATACGGAGAGATGCTTGGGAAGTTGGCATAGCCTGAGACACCTGACGAGCAGGAACCTTAAGAGAAGCGCTTCGCGATCGAGCAGGCTTGTACCGCATAAGTACATCAACTCTGCCGGGCATAGTAACCGGCCGAGACTTTGATGGCGTGACGACAGTGGCCTCGATAGCATTCGTCAGTTGCATCGCAGGCTGTGGTTGAGTGACTTCTTCGATTAATTCATGCTCAACCGTATCTGCTGTACTAAATTTCTCGACCGGTTTTTTCTGACGGTGACGCAACCACACAAGCAAAATTCCGATCTGGTACATCAGAATGGTCGGCGCAGCGAGTGAAAACTGTGTCGTGATTTCGGGTGACGGAGTAATTAGCATCGCAATAACAAATGCCGCCACAATCATATGACGCTGGTACTTATTCCAGCTCGACGGGGGCATCGGAGTGATCCTGTCGATGATAACCATTACGAGCGGTATCTGAAACATTAATGCGCTCGCGAGCACATAGGCAACGATAAACGATAGATACGAGTCGACGGTAAGCATCGCACTTACTCCGCCAATCGTAAACCCTGTCAAAAAGTGCATAGCCGAAGGTAAGGTTACGAGATAAGCGAATACAATACCAACCACCGCAAGAATCGTTGAAAGCGAAACATACAAAATCGCACGTTTCGCACTTCGCCGTTTCATTACAGGTGAAATAAACTGGTACAGATGATACACAAGGACGGGGATCGTCGCAACCATCCCTACATACATACACACCTTAATTGCAAAACTCACACCGCCAATAGGCGTAAGGTAATAGAGTTTTTCATTGCCAAGCGGCTTCATCAACAACTTGATAATGTCTCCAAAAAACGGAAAGGCGATTCCCGTTGCCAATACAAACCAAAGAGCCACCCAAACAAGCCGGCCCCTTAGCTCATGGACATGATCCATAAACGTCAGGGTTTTCGGCGCTGTTTTAGATGTAGCTGTATTATTCAGCTTTCTCTGTTTGGACTTTCTCATCTCTGCGATCTTTATCGGTTGCTGCACCGCGAAGTTCGCGGATAGACTGGCCGATACTCTTACTTAACTCTGGTAATTTCTTACCTCCGAAAAGTAATAGTAAGATTACGAGGATTACGATGAGTTCTGGCAACTTGAGTTCAGGCATTTCTCCCCCTCTTGTTTTTATTAACACTACTACTATATACTACTTATAGTTAACGCTCAAGATGTAAGGTGAA
>Ga0068856_100000030_pt1 | contig 128494 bp, 138 predicted proteins | sample KBSCornC62_FD_66595 | JGI IMG/M metagenome (GOLD analysis project Ga0068856, IMG submission 66595) | Corn rhizosphere microbial communities from Kellogg Biological Station, Michigan, USA - KBS Corn C6-2 | ecosystem: Host-associated > Plants > Roots > Rhizosphere > Soil ...
TTACCGAAGCCCTGAAAGCCGGTGTTACCATTTGCATGGGTGGCGATGTCGGGGTTTTTCCGCATGGCGATAACGCACGCGAGATGGCACTGATGGCTGAATATGGTATGAAGCCCATTGATGTATTGCGGTCGGCCACTTCGGTAAACGCGGAAGTCTTTGGACTGAAGCTCCTCGGCAACATCAAACCCTGGTACCTGGCCGACCTGGTTGCAGTGGAGGGTGACCCGTCCGTCGATATTAAAGCTGTTAAACAAGTAAAAATGGTAATGAAAGACGGCATTATTTACACCAATTAACCGAGTATTAACTTATGAATATACTGAACTCAAAAAATATTTTGAGCACGATTGCTTTTGCCGCGCTGTTTACCGCCGGCATTTTTGCTGTCAATGCACAACAAATCACCATCCCCATCGAAACCAAAAGCAATGCGCTTGTTTTGCAGGTGAGCCCCGGGAATTATCTGAATATGGTCTATTTCGGCAAAAAACTGCCGGATCAAAAAGAATACGCCATGCTTGCCGGCGCCTACCGGCTTAGCCATAACAGCGAGGGGTACAATTCAGCCTATACTCCCGCCGGTGCGCGCAACCTGCTGGAACCTGCCATAGCGGTAACGCATGCCGATGGTAATAAATCGCTGGATTTGAAATATGTCAGTTTTAACACGACAAAAGTTAGCGATGATATCAGCATAATCACTGTCAACCTGAAAGATTCGGTTTACAATTTCAAGGTTACGCTCAATTTTAAAACCTATTTTAACGAAGATGTAACCGAGCAATGGTCCGTTATCACACAGCATGAAAAGAGCGACGTCGTATTGGACAAATATGCTTCTGCTAACCTTTACCTCCAGGCCGGCGGTTATTGGTTAAGGCATTACCACGGTGATTGGGCAAAGGAGATGCGGCCCGAGGAAGAAGAACTAAATCACGGTATCAAAACGCTGGATACCAAGCTGGGCACACGTGCCGACCTGTTTCAGCCGCCATCTTTTATGGTTTCGCTCGGCCGGAACTCCACGGAAGATGAGGGCGATGTACTGGCTGCTAACCTGGAATGGAGCGGCAACTACCGGATGGATTTTGAAGTAGACCCGGCAAACAATTTGCGACTGATAGCCGGCATTAATAATTATGCAGCCAACTACGTATTAAAGCCAGACCTTGAATTTAACACGCCAAAATTTGTTTACACGCTGAGCCATGGCGGCAAAGGCGAAGCCAGCCGAAACCTGCAAACCTGGGCGCGTAAATACCAGGTGGTTGACGGCGAAGGCCCGCGGCTTACGCTGTTGAATAACTGGGAATCGACCTATTTTAATTTTGATGAACACAAACTGTCCGGTATCCTGAAAGACACTAAAACACTGGGCGTTGATTTATTTTTACTGGACGATGGCTGGTTCGGTAATAAATATCCCCGCAATGACGATCATGAGGGCCTGGGCGACTGGCAGCCGAACAAAGCCAAGCTGCCTGATGATATTGCGTTTTTAACTAAAACCGCTTCCGAAAACGGTGTAAAATTCGGCATTTGGGTTGAGCCTGAAATGGTAAACCCCAAAAGTGAGCTGTACGAAAGACATCCGGACTGGGTAGTAAAACAACCACAGCGGCCCGAATACTATATGCGCAACCAATTGGTGCTGGATATGAGCAATCCCAAAGTGCAGGATTTTGTATTCAACCTGGTCGACGGCCTGTTCACCAAAAATCCCGATCTGGCCTATATTAAGTGGGATTGTAATTCGGTGATCTATAATGCTTATTCGGTATATGAAAAAAACCAGGGCAATTTTTACACCGACTATGTGTTCGGCTTGTATAAGGTACTGGACAAGCTGCGGGCCAAATACCCGAAGGTGCCGCTGATGCTTTGTTCGGGCGGTGGCGGCCGGGTTGATTACGGCGCGTTAAAATATTTTACCGAATATTGGCCCAGCGATAATACAGAACCCATCGAGCGCATATTTATCCAATGGGAATATTCCTATTTCTACCCGGCGCTCACCAGCTCAAACCACGTGACGGATTGGGGCAAAGAGCCCATCAAATTCAGGGTTGATGTTGCTATGATGGGGAAACTGGGTTTTGACATCGTTGTCGGCAAGTTGAAACCGGACGAACTGGCTTTTTGCCAGCAGGCGGTTAAAATATACAAGGCGTTTTCGGAAGCCATCTGGCACGGCGATCAATACCGGCTACAGGATCCCTGGAGTAATGATGTTGCGTCCCTGATGTATGTCGATTCAAATCAAAACAACGCCATCATGTTCAATTACCTGGTGAATAACCGCTATGCTGCGGGCAGCAAGCTGCCGATCAAACTAAAAGGGCTTAACCCGGATAAAAGCTATGCCGTGAGCGAGGTAAATTTGTTCCCGGGTAACCCCTCCAGCATCACCAATGGCGTTTACAGCGGCAAATTTTTGATGACAGTTGGGATAAATCCGGATGTGAGAGATGGAAGAACGAGTGTTCTGATTGCTGTTAAGGCGCAATAATAAATTTGAATATTTCAAATTTATGTGTATGAGAACCAACATAGAAATAGATGATGAATTGATGGCCAGGGTGCAGAGATTGACTAATATAAAAACGAAAAAATTGTTGGTTGATAACGCGTTGCGCTTATTAGTGACCATAGAAAATCAAAAAAAATTATTGGGACTGTGGGGGAAGATTGCAGTTGACGACAAAGCCTATGAATAATGGAAATTGTGTTGGTTGATACCTGATGACTCACACGCAACCGATTGTTAATTACACTCATTAAAAAAGGTAATCGATATCATATTTTAACACGAACTGTTGCCTTACCTTGCGCTTTTAATGAGAATGATGGTTGATACTCTTTTTACCGATCCCAAACTTTTAGACGAAATAAAAACATTTAAACGCACAAAAAAAATAAAGGCCGGTGATGCCTTTATTTCGCCGGGTGATAAGATCGTTTTTGTGCCGATTGTACTTACCGGTGTATTGAGGATAATCCGGCAAGGCGCGGGCGACAAGGAGATATTTCTTTATCACCTATACCCCGGGCAAACCTGTGCCATGGCTATCAACTGCTGCCAGTCGGCTAAGTTGAGCCCTATCAAAGCCATCGCTGAAGAAGACACAGAAGTACTTCAAATACCGGCAAAGCTGGTGGACGATTGGTCAAGATTTTCTGAATGGCGAGCGTTTATTAATAGCACTTACGCCGGTCGTTTTGCTGAATTGATCGACGTGATCGACCTTATTGCTTTCAGCAATATGGATAAGCAGGTTTTGCATTACCTGAAAGAACGCGGTAAGGCCGCAAAAACGAAAAACATCAGCGTCACTCACCAGCAGATCGCCGATGAATTGCACACGCACCGCGAGGCCGTTAGCCGGCTGCTGCGAACCATGGAACAAAAAAACATGGTTCGCCTGGGCCGTAATACCATCGAATTACTTTAGTGTTATGGAACAAATGTTCCCCAGCAATATTTTGATCCCCATTAGTTTAGCGACATAAATAATTATATTATGAAAAAAAATATGGGCAATATTGACCGCGCTTTCCGTATCCTGATTGCGGTTGCCATCATCGTTATCTATTATTTTACCGACTTGTTAAGCGGCACATTGGCTACTGTTTTATTGGTTGTTGCGGGCATTTTTATCGCAACAAGCTTTATCAGCGTTTGTCCCTTGTATTTGCTCTTCGGAATAAATACAACCGGGCCAGCAAGAGACGAATAACTGGCTTTTAAAAAAAAATACTTATCCAACAAATGTTCCAAACAGTTGGGTGCAATCTCCGGAACTTTGTCCTGTCAACTAAAAACAAAAAAAATGAACAGGATAGCAGAATTACTGCCATTGCCGGGCACGGTGGTGGTAGATGTAAGGACACCACTGGAGTATAGCGAAGGGCACCTCGCCAAAAGTATCAATATCCCGCTGGCGCAGTTGAACAGCCACATGGACGAGTTGAAACGCGCCGGGAAGGTTATTGTGTGCTGTGCGTCGGGCATTCGGAGTCAAAAAGCGAGCATACTACTCAAACAAAACCAGATCGACTGCCTCGACGGCGGCTCGTGGCTGGACATCAACAAATATTCAAAAAACTAATCACATGGGATTAATAGCAAGTTTAAAAAAGCTTTTTGCGCCCGGCGTCGACCTGGGCGAGGTCATCGGCTCAGGCGCCAAAATAATTGACGTACGTTCACCTGGCGAATTTGCCGGCGGCCATGTAAAAGGAGCTGTTAATATTCCGCTCAATACGCTTAGCAGTAAAATAGGCAAATTCAAAAAAGACGAAGTATTGGTTACCTGCTGTGCATCCGGCATGCGCAGCCGGTCAGCAAGGGCCTTACTGCAATCCAATGGCTTTACCAAAGTTTACAACGGCGGCAGCTGGCAAGGTTTAACCAAATACAAAAGATGAATACATTAAAGCAAAGGCTTTTCACCAATTGGAACTTTATGCGCTTTTTGCGGCTGGCCATGGCTATTTGGATACTTGGCATGGCCATCCAATCGCACGATTGGTGGATAGGGTTACTAAGCGGGCTATTTATTGTGCTGGCCGCTACCAACACCGGATGCTGCGGCGCTAATGGGTGTGCAGTTCCGATGAATAGCCCGGCTAACAAACAAGCGTCAATAGAGACAATTAACGAAGGATTACAAGAAATTAAATAATTAAAACCATGAACACAGAACATTTATATGAGGTTGATTTGAACTGGGTAAACGGCCGGTTAGGCACCCTTAGCTCAGATGAGCTGACAGATATGGTAAACGTGGCAACCCCGCCACAGTTTCCGGGCGGCATAGAAAATATTTGGTCGCCGGAGCATTTGTTCACCGCGGCAGTAAATAGCTGCCTGATGACTACTTTTTTGGCGGTGGCCGAGTACTCGAAACTGGAATTTGAACATTTCTCGTCAAAGGCCAGCGGTAAACTCGAAATGATCGACGGGAAATACATGATGAGCGAAGTGACCCTGATGCCGCAACTGATAATAAACAATGAAGCCACGAGGGAAAAAGCGATGCGCGTGCTGCAAAAAGCAGAGGCCGCATGCCTTATTTCCAATTCCGTTAAATCAAAAATTATTTTTCGCCCGGAGGTGGTAGTTAAGGTTTATGAAGCTGCCGCGGCGCTATAAGCTGTTTTAGTTTAGTTTTTGTTAAGGGCGACAGGACCGACGGGTTTTATCGCCCTTTTTTCATCCGGGTGCGTTTGTATAATTTCACAGCGATCATCAGCATTACAAACAAAGCAATCAAGCCAAAGGTGCCGTATACCCAGTTCAATGAATCCTTCAGTACGGCCAGGAACACAATGGCGAAAAGGAAGATAGTCGACACTTCATTCCATATACGCAACCGGGTCGACTTCCACTTGAAAACACCACGCGCCATTTGTTTCATCTTGCTTTGGCAGATGAAATGATAAACGATCAGCCCTGCCACGAAGCAAAGCTTAATCTCCATCCAGGGTTGCTGCAGCCAGGCGGGGGTTATAATAAGCATAGTGATGCCCGCAGCAATCACCAGGAACATTGACGGAACGGTGATGATATACCACAGCTTCCGCTCCATGATCTCAAATTGGTTCGATAGTATCGTTCTGTCGGGTTCCGGTTTCTCCTGTGCCTCGGTGTGGTAAATAAACAAGCGCACCATGTAAAACAACCCCGCAAACCAGCAGACGATGAAGATGATGTGTATGGCAAGAATGTATGGATACATAAACCCCAACCCCCTGGCCCCCTAAAGGGGGAATTTAATGTTAAAGCTCTGAGCCTTCCGAACCGCTTTTTAGTGGGTCCGGGGATAATCCTTTATTATTTCTACCGCGTATTTCACATTATCAAACGGGATATCGGGCATAATGCCGTGGCCTAAGTTGAAAATAAAGCCGTTTTCGCCTTTCATCCTGTCGAACAACCGGTAAATGCGGTCCTTAATTACTTTTTTTTCAGCATATAAAATATGCGGGTCCAGGTTGCCCTGAACGGCTATTCCTGCGGGCAGTCGTTTTTTGATGTCGAGGAGATCGGCGTTCCAATCGATGGATATTACATCTGGTTTTGCTTCAGCCATCAGTGGTGCAAAAACTGAGCTTCCCTTGCAAAATGAAATTACCGGTATATCCTTTCTATTTAATTTGCTGATGATCTGCGCAATATATCTGTGCGAAAATTCTTTATAATCGTCCCAGGCCAGCGCTTGTGCCCAGCTATCAAATATCTGCACCGCGTTAACACCCGCAGCTATCTGTAAATTAAGATAGTCGGCTGTAACGGTGGCGATCTTAGACAATAATTTATGCGCCAACTCCGGCTCATTATGCATAAACAATTTGGTCAGCTTAAAATCTTTTGACGAACCGCCTTCAACCAAATAGCTCATCACGGTAAATGGTGCGCCTGCAAAGCCGATCAACGGAATGCTGCCGTTTAGCCTTTGCTGAATAACTTTTATGGCATCGGCCACATATTGTAGTTTATCTACAACCGCAGTTTCGAGCTGATCAACATCAGCCGCGTTGCGCACGGGATTGGCAAATTTCGGACCCACGTTTTGGGTGAAACTTAATTCACCACCCATGGCTTCGGCGGTAACCAATATATCCGAAAACAGGATAGCGGCATCGATACCCAGCAAATCAACCGGCAGCATGGTAACATCGGCTGCTATTTCGGGCGTTTTGCACATTTCCAGGAAAGAATATTTGTTTTTGATATCCCAATATTCTTTCATAAAGCGACCGGCCTGGCGCATCATCCATACGGGGGGGCGTTCAGCAGGTTCAGAAAATGCGGCTTTTATAAATAATGAATTTGTCATATATATCATTCGTGGGGCGTCACTTGCTATCGCTCATTTTATTTGTTCCCCGTTTACGGTAAATGTTAAAAAGGGCGACCACAAGGGCCGCCCCTACGTGTGTTTTTTTAATTCCTCGTGAAGGCGTTTGATCACATCCTTCATTTTGGCATTTATTTTTTCCTGGTGTTTTTCGGTTAATTCAAGATAGGCCTTTGCCTTTTCGAGATTCCCGAGCCGTATATTTAAATTCGCTACATGCGCCAATGTCGCTACATGGTCGTTGACCGACCTGAGCGGATATTGTGCCGCAATCTCGTAATGCCTCTCCGCATCATCAAAATCCTGTTTCTGCAGGCAAACGCCCGCCATTAAGAATTCATAATATCCGCGCCTGTTTTTGCTCAACCATTCGGGCCTTAATATTTCCGAAAGAGATTGCTCTGCCTTGTCGTATTCTTTATGGTGAAAATACTTTGCGGCTACCACCAGTGTACCCTGCCGCAAATAATCCCAGCCCAGTAACACGATCATCATCAGCGCAACAGCGGCCAACTCATACCAATGCTTATCCACCAAAAGTATCAGCGAAAGCATAAAAATGGTGCCGATGAACAAACGGGTACGATTGCTGAACATTAATGCTGGGTATCGGTAAATTTATAGCCTACGCCGCGTATAGAATGAAAGTAAACCGGATTTTTTGGGTCCGGCTCAAAATATTTACGAAAGGTAAGGATAAAGTTATCGATGGTCCGGGTTGACGGGTACACGTCATAGTTCCAAACGGTTTCCAATATTTGTTCGCGCGATACCGCATCATTTCTGCGTTCTATCAGCAGTTTAAGCAGCATGGTTTCTTTTTTGGTGAGGGGCGTGATAGAGCCGTCCGCATTTACCAACTCGAACGAATTAAAATGAATGGTTTTATCACCAATTTTGTAACTGTTAAACTCTTTCAGCTCGTCGCCCTTCAGGCTGCGTTTTACCAGGTTGTTTACCCTTAATATTAATTCTTCAAGATTAAACGGCTTAGTAAGATAATCATCCGCGCCTTTCTTTAAACCCGATATTTTATCTTCATTGGTGTTCTTGGCTGTCAGGAACATGATGGGCACTTCTGAATTTTCCAGGCGAATGGTTTCCGCAACAACAAACCCGTCGATCTCCGGCATCATCACATCCAGAATCACGAGATTAAAGCGCTCCTCTTTAAATATTTGTAATGCCTTTTTGCCATTGGTGGCAGTGGAAACTTTGTAACCCTCCAGCTCGAGGTTAAGCTTTATAGCCTCCAAAAGATGTTCTTCATCTTCGGCAAGTAGTATTCTTTTTTTACTTCGCATGATATGTTTATTTAACACTAATATTCACGGTTTTATTTGACACGAATGTTCCCGAATTTGATTCGGATACACGAATTCTCCGGCCGCTTATTCACGAAAATGATTTGTGATCATTCGTTCCCCTTCGTGAAAATTCGTGTCGATAACATTCGTGTCACTTTTATCCGAACACCACTTCAAATATACTACCAACCGGGCGGTTATCTTTCACTTTTATACTGGCCTGGTGCTTCTCAAGCACTTCTTTTACAATATACAGACCTAAACCCGTCCCTTTCGTGTTTCGCGTGTCTTCGCTCCCTACGCGATAAAACTTGTCGAATATGCGGCTTTTCTCGCTTTCAGCTATGCCAATGCCATGATCTGCTACCTGTAAAAATACTTTACCGTCCTTCGAAAACAGTTTCACCTCCACAATTTCACAGGGGCCTGAATATTTGATGGCGTTCTCTATTAAATTGGTAACTACAGAGGTTAATGCAAATTTGTCACCCGTTATCTGAATTTTTGGCTCAATTTCGGCATCTATAACCTGCTGGTTACTGTCGCATTTGGTTAACTGCAAACGGTTTACAATGCTATCCACCAAAACCGACAGGTTGAATACATCTTTTGGGAACGAATAGGATCGGTTATCAATTTTAGAGGCCAGTAACATGTTTTCAACCATGTCATCCAGCCGTTCAATATCCATCAGGCATTTGCCCACAAAGTCCATGATCTGCTGTTTGCTCAAATCACGTTTTTGGATGGTTTGCAGCAATATTTTCATCGATGCCAGGGGCGATTTCAGCTCATGGGTGACTGAAAGCAGGAAATTCTTTTTTTGCTCCTGCAGTTTACGTTCCCTGATGATGGAACGGTGCAGCCACCATGCGCCCACAAAAAAGACGATGATAAATATCGAGCCCTCGCCCAAAATCATGCCCAGGCTGCTGGGCATCAGCTTTACCAGCAGGTAGCCCCACCAGATCAGTTCCGTCAGCGCGTAAATGATGAGGGCGTAGAATATTATGAATGATCTTCTCATTTCTTTTAGTTGCAGTTATTAGTGGCAGTGGCAGTTAGTCGCTTCATCATAACTAAATCATGTTGCACAGCTACTATTTCTCTCTGAATACTACTTCCAAGCTATCAAATATAGCGCGTTTTGCTTTTTCAAGTTCGATCTTGGTATGGGCCGATGATATAAAGCCTACCTCGTAGCCTGAGGGGCCGAGATAAACACCCCGGTTAAGCAGTTCGCGGTGTAGTTTTTTAAATTTCTCCATACTGTCCGGATCGATCTCATCCGCACGGCGGATGGCGTCATTATCCGTAAAAGCAAACCAGAACATGGATCCAATTGCGTACACTTTGAACTTATAATTCCTTGCGGTCGCAAAACGCTGTATCGCTTCGGTAAATTCCCCGGCCTTTTTATTCAGATCGCGGTAAAAGCCGGACCGCAGCAATTCGGTAAGTTGGGCGATACCCGCAGCCATCGCTACGGGATTACCTGATAATGTGCCGCCCTGGTAAACTCCCCCGTCGGGCGAAACCATGCCCATGATCTCCGCCGAGGCGCCATAGCAGCCAACCGGCAGCCCGCCGCCAATGATTTTTCCGTATGTTACAATGTCGGGTGTAATTTGGTAATGCCCCGCGGCGCCTTCGAATCCTAAGCGGAAACCAGAGATGACTTCGTCAAATAGCAGCAGCGTGCCATTTTTAGTGCAGGTATCACGTAAAAATTGCAGGTATTCTTTCTCCTGCAACAATAATCCATTGTTTGCCGGAACCGGTTCGATAATTATTGCGGCAATCTGATCTTTAAATTCCTCAAAAGCTCTTGTGATCGCTTCACGGTCGTTCAGCGCCACTACGATAGTCTCGTCGGCGAATGACTTTGGCACGCCGGCCGAGGAGGTTTCCCCGAAAGTAACCAGGCCCGATCCCGCTTTCACCAGCAGTGAGTCGGAATGGCCATGATAGCAGCCCTCGAATTTTAATATCTTATCTCTTTTGGTATAGCCTCGCGCCAACCTTATGGCCGACATTACCGCTTCGGTGCCTGAGCTTACAAAACGCAGCTTTTGGATATATTTATTGTTTTTGGTGATCAGGTCAGCAAGTTCGTTCTCAAGCGCGGTTGGCGCGCCGAACGACATGCCATTTTGCATCACTTCTTTCACCTTTTGGTACACTTTGGGGTGATTATGTCCAAGGATCAGCGGCCCCCACGAGCAGCAAAAATCAATAAACTGGTTACCGTCAGCGTCCCAAATATGGCATCCGTCACCCTTTTCAATAAAAAGGGGCGTACCGTAAACCGATTTAAAAGCCCTTACCGGCGAATTTACCCCGCCCGGAAAAAACGTCTTCGCCTTCTCGTACAGCTCCGCAGATTTTTCCCGGCTAATGTCAGGCCTGGCGGTTGAGCTGATCGATTCATCACCACCTGAATTCAGTTTCTTTTTTAACGCGTCGAACATCCTTTTTTATAGCTTAAAGCTAAAAGCGGAAGGCTTAAAGCTTTTATTTTCCTTGTTTTGCTTTCTGCTTTGGTCTTTCTGCTTTCAGCTATTTATAGCTTAAAGCCTTTATTTCCCCTGTTTTTTGCTTTCAGCTTTTTGCTTTACGCTTTCAGCTCTATATCCATTTATTCTGCAGTGCCTCTTTTGCATGATAAGTTAATATGGCACTGGCGCCGGCCCGGCGAATGCCGGCTAAAATCTCGCTAACCGCGCGTTGCTCATTCAGCCAACCCCGCTGTACGGCTGCTTTTACCATGGCGTACTCGCCGCTAACATTATAGGCAGCGATGGGCAGTTCCGTGTTATCTTTTAATAATTTGATCACATCCAGGTATGGCAGGGCCGGTTTCACCATTAAAAAGTCCGCGCCTTCCGCCTCGTCCAGGTCAGCCTCTATCAGCGCCTCACGCTGGTTTGCGGGGTTCATCTGGTAAGTTTTTTTATCCCCGAATTTTGGCGCTGAGTTTAATGCATCCCTGAAGGGCCCGTAAAACGCACTGGCATATTTTGCCGAGTAAGACATGATAGACACGTTGGTAAACTTATTTTCATCCAAAATATTGCGAATATAGCCTACACGGCCATCCATCATATCCGAGGGGGCGACAATGTCGGCGCCGCACTGTGCATGCGCCAGCGCCATTTTGCCCAATATCTCCAGTGTTTCATCGTTCAATATCTCGCCGTTCTCCACAAGGCCGTCGTGCCCGTCGCTGCTGTAAGGGTCCATAGCCACATCGGTGATCACGCAAGCCTCCGGGAAGTTCCTTTTCACTTCGCGGATGGCGCGCAGGTAAAGACTTTGCTCACGGTGGCTCTCGGTGGCATACTTATCCTTTAGCGATTCATCGATATTAGGGAAAAGATCGAAAGAACTCAATCCCAGTTTTAAGCAGCTTTCTATCTCGCGCAGCAAATTATCGATGGAATAGCGAAAAATACCCGGCATGGAACCTACTTCAGTTTTTTGGGAGGTTCCGTCGATAATAAATAAAGGAAATATCAGGTTAGCAGCGCTTACATGCGTTTCCTCTACCATCTTGCGGATCACTTCGGTCTTTCGGTTTCTTCTTGGTCGTTGTAGCATTTTTAGTTCATGGTTAATAGTTCATGGTTCATAGTCGTTGTTTTGGTTAATAGTTCTTGGCCGCAGCCACGATGTACTGTTAACCATGAACTATGAACCAATCCCAAACACCGCCTCGGCCAGCCCGGTTTCGTCGGGCGAGTAAGGCAACGTATATTTCACTTGTATCTCGTCCAGTTTTTTTCCGGTTGATTTTCCAATGGCGATCACTTTCTGATCGGGGTGTACCAAATTGTTGGCAAAATAAGCTTCGACGTTCGACGGGCTGGTGAAAACTAAAACGTCCGCGCCGCTTGGCTCGGGGTCTTCGTCCAAAATCGTTTCGTAAACTGACAGGTTGATCAATTTAGTATCAGCCGAAAGGCCGGCTTGTATGCTGCGCATCGAATCTTCAGCAGATGGAAACATCACTGTCTGGCCATTCGCCAATCGTGCAAAGTCAATGGCCACATCGGCGGTATCAATCCCTTCCCCGGTAAAGTCTGTGAAATAGCCACGCCGTCTGAGCGCTTCTTCGGAGCCGCTGCCCATCACCCCAAATTTTACCTTCTTTGGTAATAACGGCTCCAGCTGAAAAAAGTATTCAACCGCGTTTTTACTGCTGAAAAATATCCAGTCTACATTCCTGAAAATAAAATTATCCAGTTTGGTAATGACAGGAACCGTGCGGATGAGCGAACGCCCCTCTACCTCGATGTCATGTTTTTCAAGGGCACGCCGGAAATAACTCTGTTCGGAAAGATCTCTGGAAATGAATACCTTTTTAGGAAAAACACGGTCTTTGTCAAAGTACGAAACGATCTTTTCGGCCAGGCCATCCGTTGAGTTGGCTTCGATGAACAACCTGTCCGGAAAATCGCTGCCTTCATCTGCTTTCGAAGTAAATACCTGGTAAACGCCATCCTCCCTGCGACAATAACAACCCAACGGCAAGTGGCAGCCACCGCCGAACAGCTTCAGTACTTTGCGTTCCACCGCGAGCTCGCCCGCCACATCCGGGTGATTAAGCGCCTGCAGCGCATCAAATAGGGCTTTATCGTCTTCCCTTATTTGTATCGCCAACGCTCCTTGAGCGGGTGCGGGGATCAATTCAGCAGGGCTCAGCTCTTCTACATGGAAATCGCCCAGATCGAGGCCCAGCCGGAACACGCCCGCTTTGGCAACCATTATGGCGTCGTAATTTTCATCACGCAGCTTGTTTACCCTTGTCGGCACATTTCCGCGAAGGTCTTTAATATCCAGATCGGGCCGGTAGGCCAGCAATTGTGCTTTACGGCGGTTGGAGGACGTTCCCACAATGCCGCCATATTTTACCGACAACTTCTGATGCACATCCACACAGTCTTTTAGTATCAGCAACAGTTCCGAGGGATCCTCCCGCTCCGAAACTGCGGCGATCATCAGACCCGGCGGGTTCTCGGTAGGCAAGTCCTTATGCGAGTGGACAGCAAGATCAATCGTTCCTGCTATAAGCTCTTCTTCCAGCTCTTTTGTAAAAAACCCTTTACCCTCCAGTTTATCCAGGCTTAAATGCAGGATGCGGTCGCCTTGTGTTTTGATGATCTTTAATACGGCTTCGATGTCTATTGCCGCCAGGCTTTCCTTAACAAAATTTGCCTGCCATAAAGCCAGGTCGCTGCCCCGTGTACCGATGATGAGTTTTCTATCCACTTTTTTGCTGTGGTGCAAATTTAACCTTTTATCCACATCATAAAAGGACTATTTAAGGATATGAAAGGCCGCTGACTTTTAATTACTTAATTTATAAAAAACTTTCACCAGGTTGGCTGTACCGCAGAAAACGTTTTATCGGTCTGCCCGCGATCACTATCTTTGCCCCAATGGCATCCATCCCTTTTTTACAGGCGACCGCAATAACTAAAACCTATCCAGGCACGCAGCAGGCGGGCGTAAAAAAAACCGATCTTACTATCGCGCAGGGCAAGATCACGGCCATTATCGGCGAAAGCGGCAGTGGAAAAAGCACCCTGCTAAAATTATTGTACGGGCTGATCTCGCCGGATACAGGCGAAATTAAATTTAAGGGCATAAGGGTTTGGGGCCCTGATGAAAAGCTGATACCGGGACACGACGCGATGAAAATGGTTACCCAGCAAACCGATGACCTGAACCTGTTTGCCAAAGTGCGCGAGAACATTGCTGCCATGCTGCCTCACACCGATTTAAAGGCCAAACACGAGAAAACCGAAAAAATAATCCATCAACTTAAGTTAACCGGTGTTGCCGAAAAGCAGGCCATTAACTTAAGCGGCGGCGAAAAACAACGGGTTGCCATTGCAAGGGCCATCGTGGTGAACCCCGAAATTCTGCTGCTGGACGAGCCATTTAACCAGGTTGACACCTCATTCAGGGAAGGTTTGCAGCATGATATCAGGCAAATTGTAAAAGATACAGGGTTGACGGTGATCATCGTATCCCACGACCCGGCCGAAGTGCTTTCCATGGCGGATGAATTACTGGTGCTAAAGGATGGGGAAATTTTGGAATCGGGCGAACCAAAATCGATCTATCAAAATCCAAAATATTTATACACCGCGCGGCTGCTCACCAATTGCACCGTGCTGACGCACGAACAAGCCAAAATTTGCGGTTTAAAAACCAAATCGCAACACGTGGTGATCTATCCCGAATGGATACAAACCGTAAAAACCTGGACCAACAATGACTGGAAAATAAAGCAGGTGCTGTTTAAAGGGAATTACGAGGAGCTATTGGTTGAATATAAGGGCGTCGTTATCCGGGTGCTGAATGACCGGTTTGACAAATATGCCGAAGGCATGCGGATAAACTTGAAGTTAAATAAGTGGCTGGAGTATTAGCACCAACGCCGTGCCAAAACTTTTGTCTACTTGTTCATATAATCGCCCAACGATGCCAGGTAGCTGTCATCAATATCGCCATCGTTGCTTTTAAAATAGTTATTTGCTTTGTTCTCGTCCGCAACGAATGCCTGCTTCAGGGCTTTCTTTTTGAGGGCGATCTTGGCTAACTGGTTGGTTTTAACATTTAAAATGTAATAGGTGAACTCGTCCTCGTACAAATCAAAATTGTTCCCGGTTGACGCCAAACCATCACTGTGGTAATCCGACTTGATAAACTTAGTGGTCACCGATTTGTATATCTTATAGTTATTTCCGGATGCGATAACCTGCACATAATGCGTTTTATCAATTTCGGGCACCTTTGCGAAGGTCGACGGCTGATTTAACGCATCGAACAAGGTAAACGACTTCACATTTTCCCTGTACACCTCGATCGCCGCATGCTTGTTCTTTGTAAGCAGCAAACCGCCTCCCATTTTATCATAGTTAAAAAAGAGCGATGGGTTTTGAATGAGTGAATCGCGGGAGTTTATTACGTAACCGTGTACCCATGTATTAAAAAGATAACGGCTTCCCTGCGTCTCTTCTTTATGAATAAAAACGGGAAAGATGGCACCCTGGGCCATATCATAAAACCCCGATGTATAGTTTGTCGTGCTCGGCCCCCGTTGTGAATGCAATGGTTTGGCGGCGCTTTGCTCTGAGCCGGCCGGACTAAAAGGTCGTGACACGGAAACCACCGGCTTGTCGTCCGGAAAGGACGGCACATCATACATCAATGGATCACTAAATGCTGCAAAATTGATATCATTATGATCGTCCGCCTGGGGCGTGATATTTGAACGGCTGGCAACGATGTTTACAATCGGCTCCAAAACAACTATAAATGCCGATTGGTTGTTTATGCTGATCAGCGTGTCTTTAAACCCGCGGCAGCTTACCTTCAGTTTGGAATAGGGATTTACCGCAAGCGCAAAATTGCCCAGCGAGTCGGTGTAGGCGCCGTACTTGTATTGTTTATCCTGCACAAAAGCCAGGTGCAGTGCATCGCCATCGCCGGTTTTAACACTGCCGGTAATATTTATGGTTTGCGCCGATGCAAATTCTGTTACGGCTGCAACTAAGAAAGCTATTAAACCGATCTTTTTCATACCTGTCATTAAATCCCGCTCATTATAAATTAGCGTTACGATTGTCCCGCAATTTTCCCGCCTGACCGTTAAAAAAATTCTATTTATTCATGTAATCTCCCATCGCAGCCAGGTAACCGTCGTCAATATCGCCACCGTTGTTTTTAAAATAGGTATCAGCTTTTGCTTCATCCGCGGCAAAGGCTTGTTTCAGGGCTTTCCTTTTGAGACCGATTTTTGCCAACCGGTTCGTTTTAACATTTAAAATGTAGTAGGTAAAGTCGTCCTCGTACAAATCAAAATTGTTTCCGGTTGACGCCAAACCATCACTATGGTAATCCGACTTGATGAACCTTGTGGTTACGGATTTGTATATCTTATAATTATTCCCCAATGCGATAACCTGTACATAATGGGTCTTATCAATTTCAGGCACCGTGGTAAAGGTTTCCGGTTGGTTAAGGGCGTCGAACAAGGTAAACGACCTGACATTTTCCCGGTACACTTCTATCGCTGTGTGCTTGTCTTTTGTGAGCAGCAATCCGCCTCCCATTTTGTCATAATTAAAAAAAAGCAGCGGGCTCTGGATAACAGAATCGACAGCGTCTACTACGTAGCCATGCACCCATTCTGTAAATAAATACCTTGAACCACGGGTTTCATCCGTTTGGTGAAATACCGGCATAATCGCCCCCTGTGCGGCATCAAACCGATTCGGGCTGGAATAAACATTTTTTTTGGTAAATGGATCTACAAAAGCGAACCGTGTAAAGCCCGGTGGATTTGATAATACCAATGAAGCTTCGTCGGTCATAGTTATGATATTGATATCAAGATTGGGGTTGGCCTGCGGGGTGATAGTTGAACGGCTGGCTACGATGTTGACCACAGGCCTCAAAGTAACCGTAAATGTCGGCTGGTTGTTGATGCTGATCAGCGTGTCTTTAAACCCGCGGCAGCTTACCTTCAGTTTGGAATAGGGATTTACCGCAAGCGCAAAATTCCCCAGCGAGTCGGTATAGGCGCCGTATTTATATTGTTTGTCCTGCACAAAAGCTAAATGCAAAGCATCGCCGTCCCTGGTTTTAACACTGCCGGTAATGTTTATGGTTTGTGCCGATACAAATCCCGCTGTTGCTGCAATCAAATACGCCATTAAAACGATCTTTTTCATATGCCGGTTAATTTAAAAGTCAACGTTTCCAGTATGAAGTTACGAACTATCGGGCGATTTATTTGCGCTTCTATTAAAACATTTTACTATTTGTTCATATAATCGCCTATTGCAGCCAGGTAATTATCGTCAATATCACCGTCATTGGTTTTAAAATAGTCGTTGGTCTTCTTTTCCTCGGCGGCAAAAGCCTGTTTTATCGCCTTTTTTTTCAGGCTGATCTTTTGCAGCTGATTGGTCTTAACATTTAAAATGTAATAGGTGAATTCGTCCTCGTACTGGTCAAAATCATTTCCGGAAGACGCTAAGCCATCGCTTTCATAGTTTGCTGCAACAAACCGCGTTTTTATTGCTTTATAAATACGGTAGTTGTTCCCCGAAGAAAGCACCTGTACATAGTGCGTTTTATCTATTTCAGGGACTATAGTAAAAGTATACGGCTGATCAAAAGTGTCAAATAATGTAAACGATTTTACTTTATCCTGGTAAATAGCTATCGCCGATACCCTATCTTTGGTAAGCATCAGTCTGCCGCCCGTCTTGTCATAATTTAATAAGATACCTGGGTTTTGCACTAAGCTATCCTGAGCATTTACCACGTAGCCATGCACCCATGTTTTAAAAAGATAGCGACTGCCTTGTGTAGCCCCTTTGGTGTGTATAAGTGTGATAGCGGACCCTTGCTGAAAATCCGATGCCACAGTATTTTTGTTTGTCTGATCCATTTGTTTAACCAACGCGTCCTGCAACGCATTGTTATCCGATTGAGCATCTGCGTTGGCAGCGGGAGCGTCGGGCGAAAGTGTAACTACCAGGTTGTTTTGGCCGGTAAAATTTACCGCCGCGTCTTTATAGCCTGCGCAGCTAACACGAAGCCGGGCGTTAGGCTGTGATTGAAGAGAAAAATGGCCCACCGAATCCGTGTATACCCCACTTTTCGAGCTTTGGTCCTGTACAAAGGCATAATGTAATAAGTTACCCCCGGCATCCTGTACCGTACCTGTAATGGCCACAGTTTGCGCGGCTGTTATGCCGCAAATCGATATCATTAACAGCAGAAAGAAGAACGTTTTTTTCATATAATACATTTTTTCGCCTAAAATAGCCGTTTCAGGCTACATTACAAACCTGCGGAAGTAACAATTTAATAGCGATGCAACCCCTTAAAAATAAAACAGGAGCCAACTATTGGTCGTAAATCCTCATTGAAATTAAAAGGCTGGTTATCCCAACATTAAATAAACCCGGGGACTGAAATAATCAAGGCCATGTCGTCAAACCCACACTATATTCAGAACTAAAAAACAGCCTGTACAAAGCGCAATCTTAACGTACCGACCATTAATATCTTCCACATAACCACGCGAAACTATTTAATAGACCCAATATAAGTCTCATACTCGTTTAATGCGGAACAATATCCCCACCGGGCTAAAAAGATCCGTTCCGGGTCAAAAAAAAACCCCGGACCTTATCGGTCCGGGGTAAATGTTTATTATTTAATATTATTGCCTACAATGGTCCCTTGTACTTCAAAGTATCCGTTGTGGCCCGGGTACCAGGCGTACTCCAGGTCATGGAGATATAGAAAGTCTTGGTAGCCGGATCATAGCGGCTATCATACCCCGCCGCGTTCGTCAATGTAGGATTGCCTGTACTGGCAATGGTAACTTTGTTTGTAGCCGGGTTAACAGTCAGGTAGGTTCCGCCAACACCGCCGGCGGGTACATCGGTTGCCCACAAAATAGTGTAGGTTACAGAATTTGCACTGATCGTATTCAGCTGTTGGTCGTATCCCTTGAAGTAACCGCCAAGCACATTGTCGCCAGCCCGCAGTGTATAACCATCGTTGTTATAATCACCTTCATAAGGGCTTTGCAACGTTAACGCCAGAATGGCCACGTTTAAGTTTGAAGCAACTGTAGCTCCGTTTGCCGATGTGATTTTGACGCCAATAACCCAATTATTCTGGGTGAAGTCAATGGTATTGCCTTTAAAATTAACTTTAAAGGTAGCATACTGTTGCCCTGCTGGTATAGTTACCTGTGTCGCTGCAATGGTATAAGCGGACGCTGGAAGTACCGACGTAGGCGTGCCCCCACTGGTTTGAGCGGCGGCGTAGGCTTGCGCGTCTGACGGGTCGTCGGCTATATTGACCGTAACCGCCGAACCTAAGGTGACAGACGGTACCGATAAGGTCAGCTTCACATCTGTATTATCGGTGGGTGATCCGTGTACTTTTGTAGTAATAGGCGTTGCCGCAAAACCGTAATATTGAAAACCCACCAGGGCAGGACTTTTGGATAGGTCAAGCGTGCCGGGGCTTGTGTCTTTCAGACACGAGCTCAGCAAGGTCGCAGCCATCAAGCCTATCACCAGCGTTACGCGACCAATGTTTTTAAAAATATTTCTTTTCATTTTCTTGTTCATTTATTTGTTCAAACAATACTTTTAATATTAGTGCAGTTTATCCCAGAAAATAGGCGTGTACGCACCATTCGCAAGGGCTGGAATATTTTTACCGTTTGTATCATACTCGCTCTGCGGATACAGGTAGCGGTAAGGTATCGCATTTTTAACATGCGAGTTAGCATGTGAAATACCCAGTACATCTGAAAGCGGGAACCCTGTCCGGCGGTAGTTTGTCCATGACTGGAACCAATCTATACCGTTCAATGCTATCCATTCCTGAGTCATGATAGCCTGCAGGCCTGGGGTTTTATCAACACCTGATGCCGGCAAAGCGCCAACCGCCGCAACTGCCGCTGCATAGTCGACATTGGGATTTGAAGCGTTACTTGAATAGTAACTGTCAGCATCAGCAGCATTGTCGCCAAGGTAAACGAAGTTTTGCTCGATAGCTGTTTTCAACAAGGTTTCCGCGTCCGAACCTACGTTGAACCCACGGGCAGCCGCTTCCGACTGTAGGAACAGGCCCTCAAAGTCACCCATGATGATCTGGTCGGAGGTAGCTGACTTGGTTAAACCTGTGCCAATAGCCGAAGTAAAGGAATTGGTCGCCGCGTTAAGATCGCCATCATAGTTGCTGCCAATTGCGCCGCTGCCCAGCGGTACATACGCCAGTCCGGGCCGGTAAGTGTCGCTGGTGGCATTGTAGAAGTTTACCGCATAAGTATTTGCCCTGAAAAATGCCGACGTAACCGAGGTCGGGTTACCGGCAGTGGTATAAAAATTACCATAGAAGGGCATCAACTGTGAAGATTTGGAATTACCATATCCCGGGTTTACCGTTGCGGATAAACCGGCAGGTAAAAACCCACCGCTGCTTACTGCTTTAGCAATTTCGCCGGCGATGTCTATGCCTGAAGGGTTTTTCGCCACATTCATCAGCAACCGCAACTTCACGGTATTTGCAAACATTATCCATTTTGACATTCGGTCTGCAGGCGCAGTTCCCTGTGCGCGGCCAAACATGATGTCGTATTGGTCATCGGTATTGATGGAAGCGGATGATGCATGAGCATAATAGGTTGTAGCTACGCCGAAATAGTAAACGGCGCTGTCCAGCTGAACAACCAGGTTTTTATAAATGGCCGCAGCATCGTCATAAGACGGGGTTGGGTACTTGTTTACCTGGAAAGCCTGCGAGTAAGGCACATTACCAAAAAGATCGACAAGCGTGCCAAAATGGAAAGCTTTCATCGTTTTGGCTACCCCGGCATAAAATGCCCCTGACGGTCCGCTTGCCAGCGCGGTTTTCTCGAGGTAATTGTATTTGCTGAGCGTGGAGTACAGGTCCTGCCAGGTGCCATCGGCGTAGGTGGTATTCAGCTGGTATTGCTCTGTCGACTGGACAGAGATGTAGTTACCGCTTCGTGCCCAGTAACCCATCCATTCATTTAAGTTAAACTGGTCGGTGGCGCTGCTGCCCGACGCGGCCAGCGCGGCCGACAACACCACGTTCGGCGTTACCGAAGTGGGATCGTTTTGGTTTTGGTTGATATCCGTAAACCTTTTACACCCGGAGGCAATTGCCACCGCTGATAAAAGTAATATCGTTATTTTTTTCATGGTCTTTCTTTTTTGAAATTATACTTACTGGTTAGAAAGTTAGGGTGATGTTGGCGCCATAAAACCGTGTTGGAGGCGTTTCACCCACTGATGTTTGCCCAACGGCATTGCCCGATCCCGCATCGCTGAATTCAGGGTCAGTATATGAATTTGACTTCGGCCTCAGCATCAGCAGGTTGCGGCCAAGCAGGCTAACAGACGCCCTTTTTATAAAAGACGCATTTCTTGTAAGGAAGCTTGCCGGAACATTGTAAGTAAGATTGGCCTCCCTTAATTTGATAAAAGATGCATCATCTACGAAAATGCTGTTGATGTTGTTGGAGAATATCGTTGGCCAAAAACCGCTGCCTTCGGTATCGCCGCCGTTGTCAACCGCAACCGATGTGTTCGGCGTATAGCCGCCATTTCCATTAGGAATAACAGAATTGGGGAAAATAAACCGCTGACGACCGTTTTGAGTAGTTTGCGCCGACACGCCAGTGAAAGCTTCGGTTGCTGCCTGGGTGTTATAAACCTGGTTACCGCCGCGATAGTCGATCACAAAGGCAAGCGTCCACGCTTTATAGGTTAACGAGCTTGTAACACCGATAATGCGTGTTGGGTTGGTGTTGCCGTAAGTAGTCAGATTCGGATTCTGGGTAGGTTCGCCGGTTACCGGATCAACAATAACCCGGCCCTGGGGGTCCCTGTTAAAATCGTTCACCTGTATAACCGGGTATGGCTTGCCAACAATGGCATAGATATTGGTACCGCCGCCATTATTCAGTATCTGGATGGAGGTTTGACCCTGCGCTAATTCCTTTACATCGTTAGAGTAGTGCGAGAAATTGAATCCAAGATTCCATGTCCAGTCACGTGTTTTTAAAGGGATGAGGTTCAGGTCGATTTCCTGCCCGTCGTTAGTAACCAAACCCGCGTTGGTCAGCTGGCTGCTAAACCCTGTGGCGGTAGACAATGCCTGGGTTAAGCTCAGGTTCCTGGTATCGCTATGATAAGCGGTTACCTTTAAATTGGCGCGGTTTTTAAAAAATCCCAGTTCGGCGCCAAATTCATATTCGGTTGTTTCCTCCGGCTTCAGGTTTGGATTGTTGTTGTTCGCGCCCAGCGAATAACCACCTAAGCTGCCGAAGGGGAAGCCGCCTGCAATAGTGAAGATATTTTGCAATGCATAAGCGCCAAAAGGATTTTGACCGCCAAGGTTAATGTTGGCCACTTTAGTGATACCGCCATGTACCTTGCCGTAGGATAAAAAGTCTTTGTCCTTCAGCTTATCAATCGCGTCTGTAAATACAAAGGAAAGATCGGCGCCTGGATACTCATAGTGATTTTTATCAACTGCCAGCACAGAGTTCCATTCGTCGCGATTGGTGAGGTGCAGGAACAGAAAGTCGTGGTATCCAAAGGTAGCTTCTTCGTAAACCGCTATTTCGCGCTGGGCATAATTTGCTTCGTCGTATCCCGGGATACCCAAACCGCTGCCTACGTTAAAATCACCAGGGAACTGTAGCTGGCTGTTGCTCAGGTTCATAAACCTTTCGTAGTTTTGCTCAAGGTTATTACCCACAACGCCGTTTATTGAGAACTGACCGAATTTTTTGTTAAATGCAAGGATCAGGTCATTGTTCAAATGTTGTTCCGTATACAACTCGTCGCGCTCGCCGGCATATACATAGGTCAAGCTGGAAGGCACGTTACCCGCCTTCCATGGGTCGGCAATAGCCCATGGGGCAAAGTCCAACTGAGGCCGGGTTTGCTTATAGGTAAAGTCTCTTGAGGTTAAGCCCACCCTGTCTGAAAGCGTTAACCATGGCGCGATTTTAAGCGACATGTTCATGTTGGCCAGCCAGTAGTGGTTAACTGTATTTTGACGCGAGTTTTGCACGGTCCAGTAAGGGTTGGTGGCGTAAGCGTTATAATAGGAGTTGATATTGCCCCACCTGCCGTTCGGATCGCTGAAGCTGGTCAGCGGGATATTGGCGCCGACGTTCAACACTTCAAAGTACAGCGCATCGCCGCTGGTTACGTCACCGTTGCTTTGGTTGTAGCTTGGCCCATAGGTACTGGTAACGCTTTGGTTGTATGAGGCGTTATATTCAACGCTGAATTTACCAAAAGTGCGCTGGCCGCCTATACGGAAGTTATCCCTTTTGTACAAGTCGTTTGGAACAACGCCAGGAGTGTAAACGTCCTGAAAACCAACGTGTATTGAGCTGTTATCGTCACCTGCGTCAATTCCCAGGTTGATTTGGTTGGACCAGGTGTTTTTAAAGAAATCTCTCCGGTTATTGGGGATATTTGCGTATTTATTATACAGCGTATCATAGCCGGTAACGGTAACACCGTCTGCCGCGAATATCGGGTTAAGCGCCAGGGGCTGTATGCTGCCGTCGAAAGGAGGGCCATAGTTCTGGTTTTCATACGGCACATCCTCAGGGATACCGTCAGCGGTAGTATAAGCACTTTCACCACCGTATGGCCCAAACATAGTTTGCAGGTTTGGCATGTACGAAACCGACTGTATCTGGCTGGTATTGCTTACAGTAATGGTAGTTTTACCTTTGGTTCCCTTTTTAGTAGTGATAATCATTACGCCGTTTGATGCTTTTGAACCATAAATGGCCGCTGCAACCGCACCTTTCAGGATGTTAACGTCCTGTATGTCTTCCGGGTTAATGGTATTGATGTAGTTGTCGTCCTCGATGGGTACGCCGTCAACTACCAGCAGAGCCTCGTTGTTACCGGTAATGGACCTGTTGCCGCGAAGTACGACACGTGTAACAGGGTTAACGCCATTGTTTGCAGTGTTAATTTGCAAACCCGATACTTTACCTTCCAAACCGGTTGCGGCGTTTGTTGCCTTAGCCTCGTTCAGCATTTTGTTGTCGATGGTGGCAGTTGCATAACCTAACTGCTTCGACTGGGTTTTAACACCCAACGAAGTGGTTACCACAACTTCACCCAGCGCGGTGCTGTTGGTTTCCATCACAACATTCAGATTTGATGCCGAACCCACCGCTCTTTCCTGGGTTGCAAAACCTACGTAGGTAAACACGAGCACTGCATTGGCAGGCACGCCCAGCGTGAACTTACCATTGGCTCCTGTTTGAACCCCAGTATTGGTTCCTTTTATTTTTACTGATACTCCCGGGATGGGTAGGCCGTCATCTTTGGCCGTAACCGTACCAGTAACTGTACGGTTTTGTGCGAATACCTGTGTAATGCATAACATCAGAAAGCACAAACTTACTAGTAGAAGTTTTTTCATGTTTGTTAATAATAAGATCAGTTAATAGTTAATTAACGATAAAAGTAGTGTTAGCCCTTCAAAATCACAAATAAAATGTTAAAAAAGTTAAAAAAAGTTAAAATTTTAACACTTTGTTCTTCAAAGTGAGAAAAATATAGTACTATGTATTGCATAATACAATTTAAAACATATATCTTTGCAGTATGATTGTCGAAAACACACAAACCCAAATGCGGAAAGGAATACTGGAGTATTGCATACTTTCCATCATAGCAAAGGGCGAAACCTACGCTTCGGACATTATCGCCGAGTTGAAAAAGGCCCAATTGCTTGTCGTTGAGGGTACCTTATACCCTTTGCTAACGCGTTTAAAAAACAACGGGCTGCTTACCTACAACTGGGTCGAGTCGACCTCGGGACCGCCAAGAAAGTATTATATATTGTCGGAAGAGGGCAGAAATGTGCTCGACCAACTCGATAAAACATGGGAGGAACTTGCATTTGCCGTGCAAACCGCCATCGGGGAGAGAAAAGCATAATAAAACCTTAAAAATTTAAACATCATGAACAAAACAATAATCATCAATATAAATGGCATCGTTTTCCATATCGAGGAGGATGCTTACGAAATCCTGAAAAGTTATATGACGGATGTAAAACGTCATTTCTCCACTTCGGCCGACAGCCTGGAGATCACTACCGACATTGAAAACCGCATCGCCGAAATGTTCAGCGAAATTCTAACCCGCGAAAACAAGCAGGTTATTATTGAGCAGGACGTTAAGGCCGTAATTGAGCAAATGGGCACCGTCGCTGATTTTGAAAGCGCGGACGAGGCTGAAAAAGCTGACCACAATCCTTTTGATCAGCACGGCCCCGGCACCCGCAGGCTCTTCCGCGATCCCGACGATCACCTGGTTGCGGGCGTTTGCGCAGGCATTGCCAACTACTTTGATTTTAACCCTGCATGGATCAGGCTGGCCTTTGTATTATTTACTGCCGTTGCCGGTACCGGCTTGCTGGTATATATTATATTATGGATAGTGATCCCCAAACCGGTTACCCGTGCCGACAGGATGGCCATGCGCGGCGAAAAACAGGACCTGCACGGTTTTAAGAAGAACTTTGAGGAGGAAATGAACGCCATGAAACAAAACCTGACCAACTTTGGCCACGAAGCCCGGCCCTTTGTTTACAAGGCCCGCGACTTTACCGGCGACTTTTTTCATCATCTGGGTATATTCCTGGCCGGCACCGTCAAAGTTTTTGTGAAAATTTTTGGCGTGGTCATCCTGATGGTCTGCTTTGCTCTCTGCGTAGCTTTAATTGTAGCCGTTATTGCATTTGTGGGCTTCGGCACACAGAACCCTGAGCATCTTTTCCCGTTCTCGATCATTTCAGACCACCGGGCCAACAACTTTTACATTTTTGCCTTCATTACCGCATTCATCCCGTTGCTGAGCATTATTTTGCTAACGTTTAAAGGAATATTCAATGTAGGCAATATCGGCAAATCAACAGGTACGGTGTTCCTGGTAATATGGCTCTGCTCAGTAGGCATGCTGATATATTATGCCGTGAAGATCTCGGAGGATTTCAGGGAATCGGCCAGCTTTACACAGACTGTTAATTTAAAGCCGACCAAAAACAACACGTATTACCTGGACCTGAATAATATCAAGACGTTCTCGCACGACGACAGTGTACGGCTTGACATTAAGGAACACTTTAAAAATATGGTGGTTATTGATGACGAATATAATGGTTATCATGATGAGCCCAACAGCGTTGAGATACATATTGAAAAAAGCAATGTGGCTTACCCGGTACTCGAGGAGTCATTCAGCGCAAGAGGATTTGATTATGACGACGCCTTATTAAATGCCCGAAATACATCTTATGTGTTCGCGCAGCAGGATTCGGTGTTAAAATTCGACTACTCCTTGCGCAAAACACCGCACACGCCCTGGAGAAACGAATTTGTGTCGTTGACTTTAAAGCTGCCGATGAATGCCAAAGTAGTGATCGACAGAAAGCTGGATAACTATGTGCGCGACATCAGCTTGTACGACTGTAACGAACTGGATAAAAGACCGGGCAATGAGCCGGCAGTGTTTATGATGACCGGCAGTGGCCTTCAGTGCAAAATAGATACGGTGGTTACCATGAAAAAGGATTCGTCTAAAGTAAAAACCGACAGCGCTAAAACCGCAGAATAATGAAACCACAAAAAAGGTACAAAAGCCTGCTGCCTGGCAGCGGGCTTTTGTTAATTTGTTTGATCAGTTTGCGGATGGACCAGGTCCGCTTAAATAAAAGGCCAGATCCTGTTGAGACAGGAAAGCATATGGTTAATGTAAAAGGCGCCATCAACCCGGATGGAGGTTCTTACATAAAAACTATTGCCGGAAAATTATTCCCTGTATTAAAAAATTTAAACCCGATGTAACCTTAGGGTACCTTTTTGCATCTTATACACAGTACTGCAAACAGCAATACAAAAATTAACAAAAGCTTAGTAAGCGCAGCCAATAAGCTGCCAAATCCAACAGATGGGGTGTTGCCCCTATGGAATTACTATTGCCAAAAATTAACCACTAAAATTAAAGGGAGGACCACAAACGACACCTATATATTATATACTAACAAAAAACGCTTAATAACCACAACCGGCCAATAGCCGGAAATCAACATATATATAAGGCATCAATCAAAAAAGAACGAAAAATTCTTCAGGGGTTGTTATTGCCAAAATTTTAAAAATGAAACAGCAAATGATCATTGGTCACTCGAAAGAGTCCGGTAGTCAAAAATAGTTTACCGGCAAGCCGGCGAGCCGTTCATTTGCTGAAAAAAAATATATCATCATGAAAACTACTATCATAAAAATATTTTTGCTAATACTTATCCTATCGCCGGCGACACTGTCGTTTGCGCAAAACAATAATACCGGTACTGTTTCAGGTATACTTAACGACGAAACGGGCAAGCCGATGGATTATGCCACCGTTAGCCTGATGAAGGCGCAGGACTCCACGGTTGTTAAAGGCACCCTGAGTAACGAAACCGGCGCGTACACTTTCGACCACATCACTGCAGGCACCTATATTATAAAGGCAACCGAAGTGGGTTACTCAAAGGCCATCAGTAATGCCTTCACGCTCGTAGCAGGCTCACTGAATTTCAACGTGCCTGTTTTGAAAATGCAGCAGGCCAGCCATACGCTGAACGCAGTTAATATTACGGCGTCGAAGCCATTGATAGAACACAAGGTTGACCGCACGGTAATGAACGTGGAGAACAGCGTACTTGCAGCGGGTAACTCGGCGATGGATATCCTGGAACGTGCGCCGGGCGTATCGGTTGACAAGGACGACAACATCAGCCTGAAAGGCAAGCAGGGCGTAACCGTAATGATCAACGATAAGCTCACTTACCTTACTGCCGCCCAGCTGGCCACCTTGCTGCGGTCGACCGATGGTACCACTATACAGTCTATCGAGATCATCACCAATCCATCTGCAAAATACGATGCCGCCGGAAACTCGGGCATTATCAACATCAAACTAAAAAAGAACCGGCAAACCGGCACTAACGGCACCCTTACCCTTGGCGCGGGCTATGGCGCTTATGGCAAAGACAATGAAAACTTATCGCTCAACCACAAAGAGGGTAAACTGAACGTGTTTGGGTCTTTCAGCCATAACGATAATAAACGTATCCAAAACATCGGTATAAAACGCATCATTCCTGATACCGCTGGCGGCGCACCCACGTATTTTACGCAAACCAGCCCCTTTATTGAAGCTGACCATAACAACAGCTACCGCCTCGGGGCCGATTACGACCTTTCATCAAAAAACACCATAGGTTTTGTGGCCAGCGGTTACTTTAACGGCGAACAGGACAACATCGATGACCGTACCTACATTGGCCCCAGCTTTATGCAGGTTGATTCAACACTCAGAACGGTTTCGGGCGTTCATCAAACCTACCACAACATTGCATTTAATTTGAATGATGCCTGGAAAATAGATACCCTGGGCCAGGAGCTTAGTGCCGACCTGGATTACTCGCAGTTTAAAAACAATGCGACATCAGCCTATGTAACCGACTATTACCTGCCCGACGGCAGCATACAGCACCCGGAAGCATTTTTAGGCAACCTCACACCCTCGACCATTGACATCCGCACCGGCAAGATCGATTATACCAAGCCGATCAGCAAAACTTTAAAGTTTGAATCGGGGCTCAAGTTCAGCGATGTAAAGACCGATAATAACCTGACAGAAAAAACCGTTGAGACCGATCCGTATGTCAGCACCAATCATTTTGTTTATGATGAAAAAATTGACGCGGGGTATATCAATTTCAATAAAGACTTCAAAGGATTTTCGGTACAGGCCGGGCTCCGGGCCGAGTACACCAGCTCAAATGCCCACGGCGATTCGGCAAACGTGGTATCGATCATACCCCGCCACTACCTTAACCTTTTTCCGAGCCTGTTCATCGATCGTAATTTTAACGATAAGAACGAGATCACTTTTTCGTACAGCCGGCGCATCGACAGGCCGCAGTATGATAACCTTAACCCGTTTGTTTTTCACCTCGATCCGTACACCTATCAAAAGGGTAATCCGTATTTGAAGCCACAGTACACCAACAATTTCGAATTAAACTACACCTATAATAAAAGCATTACGTTAACACTGGGCTACAGCAAAACCACCGATGTAATAACCGAAGTGCCCGGCACCGACCCTGCTACCAAGGTTTCGTTTATCACACAAGACAACCTGCAGGTACAAAATGCATGGAATGCAAACCTGTACGCGCCCTATACCATAACAAAATGGTGGGAAGGCAACGTAAATGCAACTGCTTTTTACCTCGGCTTTAAATCAAACGGGCTGGAAGGCGGCGACCTGAACAGGGGCCAGTTTGCCTACAACATTCGCGCTACGGAAACATTTACGCCGTTTAAAGGATACAAGGCCGAGCTTACCGGCAACTACCAATCCGATTTAACCTATGGCCTGTATGATGTAAAGGCCCGGTACGCTGTCGACGCAGGGGTAAGCCATTCGTTCGCCAATAAAAAGTTCAATGTCAAGCTATCTGTGAGCGATATTTTTAACACGCAAACCAACGATGTTAACAGCCAGTACCAAAACACCGATTTATTTATAACTCAAAAACGGGAAACCCGCATTACAAGGCTAACCCTTACCTACAACTTTGGCAACAACAAGATCAAAGTACGCGAGCACCAAACCGGGGCCGATGAAGAAAAGAACAGGGTGAAAGGGAATAATTGAGTGGCAGCGGTGAGTGGCAGTAGCAGTTTGGCGCACCGACTGCTACTGCTACTGCTACTACTACTACAACATAAGGCGGTCCCTTTATTCTCTTGCATTTTCCGTACCTCTTCCCTACCTTTAATCCAACTTAAATTTAATCGGCAAAAGGCGATCCACTGCAATCATCACGCAATTACCTTTTCCTGTTAACCAAACCGAAATTCAAAAAGTATGGAAAATAAAGCATCAAACCCGGCTGATACCGACGACCGCGTATACACCCTCCCCGGCTTAACCACGCCCGACCATAAGGTACAGGATATTGAATTTGCAGGCTATTTGCCGGTTACCGGCGATGTACTGCCAGAAGGCCCTTCCGATGGGCTGTTCTATTGGTTTGTCGGCGCCGCAGATTATGCCAAACGGCCCACCGTGATCTGGACCAACGGCGGGCCCGGCTCCAGCAGCTTCTGGGGCTTTTTCCTCGAGAACGGGCCCTACCACATCACCGAAGCCGCCGACGGCGCGTTTATGCTTGACCCTAACCCCAATGCCTGGAACCAGTACGCCAATTACATGATATTTGAGCATCCCCTCAGCGTAACCATATCATTTGCAAAGGATGCGGATGTGCCCAAAACCGTTCAGCAGGGGATGGAACAATATTACCAGGCGCTGCTGAATTTTTTAGCCAAACACCCCGAGATCAGCAAAAACCCCATTATCCTGGCGGGCGAGTCGTACGCCGGTACCTACCTGCCGCTGCTGGCCAAATGTATTGTGGATGGCAATGCCAAAGTACCCGACGATAAAAAACTAAAACTGGCCGGCACGGTGCTACTGGATGCCTGGGTTGATCCCTGGGTGCAAATGGCGACCGATACCACCTACGCCTATTATCATGGCCTCATCTCGGCCGAGCAAAAGGAAGCGCTGGATAAAAATGTCGCCCTGCCGATTATCAATGCAGAAATTGAAGCTATCTGCGGCGCCTACATGGCCAACATCGCCGCCGCAGGCGACCCGCCCTTCGACCCCGTGATGCGTTACCTTAACAACGAAGAGTTCCGCCTGGCGGTACATGCCAGGCCCAAAGACGAGCATACAATCGTAACGCAAAACTGGTCGGCAAAGGTATCTGCAAACTATACCAAGCATGTTAACGACAGCTTTGCCCCGCTGGTGCAGGAACTACTGGACGACAAGGACCACGACGGCAACTATAAACAGCGGATCGTGGTGATCTCCGGCCTCAACGATGCCAAGGACTGTAATTTCCTGGGTACCGGCGCATGGCTTAATAAACTTGGCGGGATATCCGCAGCGGAATTCAGGATAGCAGGCACCACCAAATGGCTAGACCCCGGCGACTCAAAAAAAGTGCTGGGTTATGAGCAAAATGGCGGCAGGCTCAGCTGGCTAAAAGTGCTCAACGCAGGGCACCTGGCCGTGCTTGATCAGCCGCTGTTGATACAATATATTTTGAAGGCGGTGGGGGTTTAGGTTGTTGAAATGTTGGAACGTTGTAAAGTTGAAATGTTATTTGTCGCCGGCCCCAACTCCGCCATCAACTATCCCGAACGTGTGGGATGAACCGTGAGCCATTTCGAACTCACCGTGTACTTCATTTACCATCTTTGACATCTCAGATACTATAGGCAAGCAATTTCTACTCGCACCTGCGCCTAATAAATATGCAATATTTTCCATCATTTTAAATATAGTGAAAATATTTACAAAGCATAGATATCTTGTCGCCTTTTGGTGTCATCCCCCCGAAACTTGGCGTGAGTGTCCGTACAGGCCTAAAGCTTTCCAGCCCCTTCCGCTGACAGTTAGCCCACATATCTGATAAACTCTGGTCAAGCACCCCCACCTTTAGTCCCTCACCGCATTAGTCTGCACTACGGAAGACTTATTTTATCCATTTTTGAATAGTTTTATTCATTTTTGAGTAATTTTGATTGTAATATATGGTTATGGCAGTTGCGGTTAATCAACATACGGAATTGAATCCCTTACAGGTAAGCCTGTTAAGGTTATTTAACAGGCCAATGTCTGACCAGGAAACGATGGAATTGAAAAGGCTGCTGGTAAAACACTATTCGAAGCTTTTAAAAGAGGAAGTCTCCAGGGCCGTTGCTGAAAAAGGCTATACGCAACAGGATTATGAGGATATGCTGAATGCGGAAAGCTAATGCGTGTTGTTATAGACACTAATTGCCTTATCGCCTCAATCTCGCCTGAGGGTGGCTATTACTGGTTGTATGACGCTTTTGAGGCTGAACAATTTGAATGGCTGATCAGCAATGAGATCCTTACCGAATATATCGAAAAGCTAACCGAACGTTATTCCGAACAAACGGCTTTATTGGTTTACTCCATCATCAGCGCCGCCGTAAACGTGACATTTAGGGAGCCTTTTTTTAAATGGCAGCTGGTTGAAGCCGATCCGGATGACAATAAATTTGCCGACCTGGCAGTGGCCGGTAGTGTAGACTATCTCGTCACGAACGACAAGCATTTCAATCCACTAAAAACACTCGACTTCCCGAAACTTAACATCGTTTCGCTTAATGAGTTCAAAAAATTAATCGCGAAATAATCCCCCCTGCTGCCCGGTTTAACAACTCCAGCGCTGAAATCCCCTAAAGGCAAACGAAACATGCCCGACTTAACCGCTTTTTTTACAGCTTTGTACAAAACCATAAATAAGCTGGCTCACCGGTTACATTTTTCCGGGCAGCATTTACTAATTAACGATCAGCAAGATTAAAGCTTTAACCCACTATACCGACGAAGAATTGATACTAACGCTGCAGGAACAGCGGGTGGGCACGGATGTTATTAAATATTTGTACCGGGCGTATTTTCGCTATTTAAGCAGTTATGTAAAGCAAAATCAGGGCAGCGACCAGGATGCAGAGGATATTTTCCAGGAGGTGGTGGTTGCGTTTATTGACGCGGTGAAGTCGCAAAAGTTCAGGGGCGAATCGGGGATCAAAACGTTCCTGTATGCGCTCAACCGGTTCACCTGGCTTAATGAGCTAAAAAGGCGAAACCGGGCGCTGGTAAGGGAAACCGCCTGGCACGACAGCAGCGAAGAGGAAGATAAAGACGTAAGCGTTTTAATTGAAGGCAGGGAAGCCAAAGGAATGGTGATGGCAATGATGGATAAACTGGGCGACGTTTGTAAAAAAATACTGGTGGCCTATTATTACGATAACTTACAGATGAAAGAAATACTACCACTGATAGATTACCAGAATGAGCAGGTTTTAAGAAATAAAAAATATAAATGTTTAAAAAGCCTGGAGCAAATGCTTGCGGCGGACCCACAGTTAGCACAACGTTTTAAAAATGCACTGACACATGAACGATAACAGCCGCCATACGGAAACCATCATCAACTACCTGGACGGGGAGTTGAAAGGCGAGGACTTAAAACAGTTTGAAGCTTTGCTGGCCGCTGATGATGCCGTGCGCCGGGAGTTGGAGAGCCTGCAGCTTGCGCAAACAGCAGTGAGGAGCTATGGCCTAAAGGCACAGGTGGCATCGGTACACGGAGAAATGATGGCTGAATTAGGTCGTGAAGAACAAAAACCCGCAACCATTTATCGTTTTATGCGCCCCGCGTTAAGGATAGCGGCCAGTTTGCTGCTGCTTTTATCGGCCATCGGGGTTTACGAGTACGCTACAGTTTCGCCGGCAAAATTATATAACGAAAACTACCGGCCGTACCAGGAAAGTGTGTCACGGGGGCCAGAAGAAACTACGGCACTGGAAAAGGCTTACCTGGCTGGCAACCCGGCATTGGTAATCAGCCTGTACAGCAAAATGGATAGCACGACTAATAAGGTGAAGTTTTTAACCGCACAATCGTACCTGGCCGCGCACCAATATTTACAGGCAATGGGCTTGTTTTATACGTTGGTTAATTCGCCGTCGTCCGACGGTTCATTTAAAGATGACGCCGAATATTACCTTGCGCTAAGCTATATGGGGTATGGTAAGGCTCGCCGCGCAGAACCTATCTTCCAGAAAATATACGACGATAAAGATCACCCCTACCATGATCGCGTCAGCTATTGGACCTTATTAAAAGTAAAACTGCTCGCGCTAAAAAACCCGGGTAAGTAAATAATTTAAAGCCGCCCCGTGCGGCTTTTTTACTTTAAATACCACAACTACAAAAATTTAAACAGCGATTACATTCCTTGTCGTGGCGTTTACTAATAGAAAAATTAAAGACGATGAAAAACGAAAGACGGGAAATGAAAAGGGGCGATTATTTAGCCGCAAAGGAAGAAATGCGCAAACCTGCGGGCCAGCCTATTGTAGTAATGTTGTTTTTTATAATTGTTTTCATTTCGGTGATCTTAAGACTCGCCGTTCGTTCGTGAGCCATAAGCCCGGTTGCAGTGGCGTATAAGCGCTCATCACTATGGTGATCACCTTAAAATACCCGGGTAAGTAAATATTAAAAGCCGCTTTGTGCGGCTTTTTTGCTTTAAATCGAATTCTTTAAAAATAATTTCAAATAGCGGTTACATTCCTTTTCGTGGCGATTACTAATAGTAAAAATAGATAGATCATGAAAAACGTAAAACGAGTAACCAAAATCAGTGCTGCACTTATCCTGCTTATTATAGTAATCAGCAGCGGTTGTAAAAAAGGCAGCAACCCCTCACCTTCCACTCCAAAAGCTTCACAGGCTGCATTCGGCGTAATGAGCGATCTTTCGCCGGCTAATGCGGCTGCCGCATCTGTTAACCACATGGCTGTAAATGCTGTAACATCCGGCCCGGTTATTACTTTTACATCGGGAATTGCCAACGTAACCCGGTTTGAATTTGAGGCCAAAAAGAACGGCGTCGACACGAAGTTTGAAACCCGGAACTTAATGAATGTCGACCTTTTTGCCCTGAACCCTACATTTATCAATACACCTATTGACACCGGCACTTATAAAGAAATTGAGGTGAGGCTGGTACTTACCCAATCAGCCACCGGCGCAATTCCGCTAACATTAACAGGCAACGTAAGTTCGCCGGCCGGCGCAGTGCCCTTTGAGTTTGACTTTAATCAAAACTTAGAGATCAAAGCTGAAGCCAAAGATGTGGTGGTAAGCACATCGCAAAGCCTTAAAACCATCTTCCTGCTACACCTGAACATGGTTTTAAACACCATCACTGCTGCCGACGTTGCCGGTGCAACTTTAACCAACGGCAAAATCGTCGTTAGCGCCACTTCGAACACCGCAATATTTAACAAAATAACCGCCAACCTGGGCAACATCGGCGAAACCAGGATGGAAAAGGAAAACGAAAGCGGCGACGATAATGGCAATGACGGGGGCGGCAATGATAACCACAGCGGTGGCAACGATAACCACGGCGATAATTAAGAGCGAGAGTAGTATAGTGGGTCTACTTCATCCGGGGGGATATCAGTTTACTGATTGATCCCCGGTTTTTTATGATTAAAAATCCCGCTAGTAATAAAATAGCCAGCCAGGTTAGCCAGCGATAATCATTTCTCCGACCTTCGAAGCTGCCTATCAGGCGGAGGTGTGCCCAGTAGCCCGGGACCTTTTGTGTAGCAGGAATATTGCCATCGTTTAAATAATCAAGTTTGGCCTGCTGCAGGGCATAAGCTATGGTGTTACCCTTTTGCAGGTAAAAGTGCAGCCTGCCCGAAATATAAGCGGTAGAAACATCGTCGGCCGTCCACATCGAAGTGATGATATTATCACAGCCTGAATACGAAAAAGCCCGTGACAAACTGATCAAACCCTCCCCGTTCACCAATTCGCCGGTGCCGCTTTCGCAGGCGCTCAACACAACCAGCCGCGTTTTATCAAGCTTTAAATTGTAGATCTCGGGCAGAAACAGTTTATAGTCGATCGCAGAATCAGCCTTTTGCGGGTAAAACGCAATAAAGGAACGATTGGGATCGTGGTCATCAGCCACGGCGTGGGTAGCCAGGTGTATGATATTAAAGTTAGGGGCATCCTTTAAAAACTCCTGCTTGGTAGCCTGCGCTCCAAATAACCGGGAGCCTTTAAGCGACCCGATCTCCGTTTTGGATGCCGGCAACCGTGCGAATTCGCTTTCGCGGGCAGTGCTATCCGCAAACGGCGCCAGGCCGATACTGCTCAGCAGGTTTAAATTTTTCGCCGGGCTGTTTTGCAGCAGGGTGCATGAGTAATTATAGGTGATGGTATGCTGGTTTAACAGGCGGTCGCCGCCGGCATTGGTCAGCATTTCAAACGGCAGGTAGTTTAACGGCCCGTCGGGGATGATCATCAGGTCATTGGTCCCGGCGATCAATTTTTCAGCTGGCGTTACCAATAAGGTATAAAACGATTGCGAAAGGTTTTTTAGTTGCTCCCGATTGGCCCATTCCATTTGCTGTGCGCCGGCATACAGGCTTTTAAGTGAGTAATAAAAATCCGCCGGTATTTTCGCCACAAAGAAATCAAACTTGCTATTGGTCATCATGAAACAGATTACCGCCGTATCCAGCATATGGTATGAAAGGATTGTGGTATTTGCCGGAATTATTGCCTGTATCGCCGGGATGGAAACGCCGTTGTCATTGATCTTTAGCCGCCCGAAGCTGGTTTCCCGGTCTATTTTATTTTGAATCTTCAGCAGGTTGATAGAATATTCGTTAAGCTGGTGATTTAATGCAGCAAGTTTGGTACTGTCTTTTTCATCGGCCACGTTTAAGGATAGGCGGGTAATGTAGCGCTTTAGCAGCATCTCCTGCTGCTGCAGTGCCGGGGGTATGTTACTTCTTGCTTTCAGCTTAGCCTCGGATAAATACAGCGACAGGATGTTGGCCTTGTTTTGCTCGTCCAGCCCAAAAGCCTGCTCAATATAATGGCGGTTGCCGGTAAGGCGGAACAATTGCAAACAAATGTCGATCGGCTGCTGATGCGATGCATATTTTTTATCAGTGATCAGCAGGCGCGATTCGTCATTGTCATAAACCCGTTCCACATAATTAGCCAGCTTGTAAAAGGCCAGGTAGGTTTGCAGCGATGTTTCCAGGTCCTTTAGTTTGCGGCTTTCGTTATAAAGCTTTTTAAAGGCCAGCGCTTTTGCTTTCATGGTTTCCAGCAGTTCCATGGCATTAAACACACTGGTAAACTTACCGGGGTTATCATAAATGCTTGTGCCGCTAAAATCAAACAACAGGTTGTTGATGGATTTTTGATACCAGGCCAATGCGGGTTGCGTTTGGCCTTTCTCAAACCACAGATCGCCTAAGTACCTCAGGGTAATTCCATAATCGGTGTTTCGATGCCCGCGGTTGGTGCTGGTGTTTATGTCTGCCGCTTTTTGCAGGTAGCTGTTCGCATTTACATAGTCCTTTTGTTCAAAATATGCGCGGCCCAGGTCATTGTATTTTTTTTGATCAGTGTATTTCACCTGCTCCAGGTATTTTATGGCCTGCCGGCTCTCGCCCATCGCCAGGTAGGCGGAACCAATATTGTGCAGCAGTTGATCAGTTTGTACATGATAAGCCAGCAGCCCCTGGTAAATAGCAAGCGCCTCGCTATACCGCTTCAGTTTTTTATAGGCTGATGCAAGGTTGTTTTTATAAATAACCAGGAATGAAACCTCATACGCCTTATGGCTGGTTAGGGTAGATATAGCCTTTTGATAATAGGTTATGCTTTGGTTATAGTTGCCGGATGAGTAAGCAATAACCCCCAGCGTATTGTACAGGCGCTCCAGCTCGCTTAACGCAGGATATTTTTCGGCAATGATTTCGGCGCGGTTATAAAACATCGCCGCGCTATCGGTTTTATCCGTTTGATAATACGCATTGCCGCAATAAAGCAGTGGGCGGAATAATACCGAGTCCTGCAGATCAGGCAGCTGCTGTTTTAAGTTGATCGCATCTTTTAAGTAAGTAATGGATTGCTGTTGCCTGTTTAATACCTGCAAAAAGGTGGCGGTTGACACGTATGCTTTGAAAAGAAAATGGTCGTCCTGGTGAGCCTTCGACAGCAGGTTTATAACCGCGAGGTAATCCGCCAATGCCTGCCGGTCTGTTTCGCCAGAAGTGATCGCCGCGTTCGAAAGCTTTTCGGCCTGGTTAAAAAGGCTTTTGTAATCAGTATTGGGGATGGACGGATGGGGAGATTGATAAAAAAGCGGCGCAGATAACAGGCAGGCATATAATTTCCCCAAATGCATGGAATAAATATACTCAAATATACATATCCGCCTTTTTTAAAATAATATTTGGCTTACCTGCTTACCACGATGATACAGGGGGGCCGGGGCCTGCCGGGCTTGGGTTTGGACGACAATGGCGCAAAAGAACTGGCTGATGCCGTAAACATGCCCTGACCTTGGGGTATTGCGCTTAAAATGGTTGTTTTTCTATCGGTTAAAATATCCTGCAGGTATTGCGGTATCTCGCTGGCGGTGCGGTAAAAATACACCTTCACGTCAAGGCCGTTTAAAGCCTCATGGCTGGCGTCATTAATACGGTATTGCAACTTAACCTCCTGTGTCGACCCGGTATCAATGCCCTGGTCGCGGACGGTTTTGGCAAGGTTAATGGTGCCGTCTATTGGGCTAACCTCAATCCCGGCATCTTTACAGCCGCTGTTTTGGTCGAACCCTGTGCCGTTGTTAATGTGCGGTATTGCAGCGCCGGTTTTTGCATTATATATCGGGGCGGCAATGCTGTCGCCGTTTGCCAAATTGAATATCTTATCCTTATAGTTGATGCCCGAAACGGTAACATAAGCCACCCGCACGCCGCCCGTTGCCCCATTTGTAAAGCTGATCTTGTATTTAAGCCCCGTTTCGCTGCTGTTTACGTCAAACGCGCCGGTGTTTTGGTCGATGTTCAATCCCTCCGGGAAACAAGTGTACGTTCCGGCGACTACATTGAGCGGCGAAACCATATTTTTATCGGCTGCGTCAATATAAAATACCGAGTCGGGGTATAAAGCGTCAGCATGCGGGGGGCTTATATTCACGATAACCGGTTTATCCTTTTTACAGGCCGGGTACATGCACAAAGTGCAGCCTAACAGTAATAATAGTAATCCGCGACGCATTTTCAAATCCCCAGCTATATGATATATAACGTAATATTTATCATAAATATGCCCTCAAAATAATATTTATTCCAAGCCGGCTATTACGTTGACCGCATTTTATTGATTAGTAAATTCAAAAAGCAGCTATGTAACCGGCAAAAATATTTTTTGCAGCAAATGACGCTTTTTTATTGGTACGGTGAAAATACGCGGGGGTTGCCCCGGGGTTGCTTCCGCTGCTACATTAATAAAATGAGGTGTGTTTTCCAGCCAACAGATCTATTTTGCCTCTGCCCTGGCCTTATTGCATTGCCCCATGTAATAAAGCGATCCCTGGGCCAGGAGGGCAAATAAAGCGACAGTGCTCCAGTTCATGGAGTTTGAATCCTTGTTTAATACCGCCATCATGGTGATGATCAATTGTATTACATCGTAAATAAGGCTGTACAGCAACAGCTTGGGCCACGATTTTGCCGACGGCGAAACGCTGCTATACGACCAGAAGATGAGGCCGATAAAAATGTTGGCGCCGCCAAAATACCGGGCGATAACGATGCCGCCGCCCGCAAGGCTGACACCGTAAAACTCGGCCAGCTTCACCGGAACCAATAAAAATGCAAGACCAAAGCCCATGGCTAAAATGGTAACGATAATTGCGAAGGTTGAAAGTTTCATGTTGTCAGGTTTTAATTTAATATAAATTTACCTGTTATAGCGACAAAACCAAGTAATTCTCAGGCTTTTATAAAATAAAAGGTTCCGTTTGAGGTTTTGGACAGGTGTGCCGGCGGCCTACATTTTTTCGCCTTTACCGACAAACGAACTGCTGCGGGGTGATCGCCCGGTGGCGGGGCCCGCGCGGTAGCAGAGGACCCCGCCCGCATCTGCCAACCGGTACAAAGGGCCCCTTCGGAGGACACGCGAGGCAGAAAATGAGATAGCATCCGGCAACTTAGTGTATAATGATGTCTAATAACCGGTAGTGTGATTGCACATCGCTTTTGCGCTGTAACAAGCTGATTATCAGCTATAAAATATCGGATTACACAGGGCGATGCACAGTCCACCAATCGCTAACTTGCTGATATCCAGTAAAAAAATTGTGTGGTGTTCAAAAAAATGCCCAAAATTGTCCGGATTTTGAGCATTTTAATTTTTAATTGGCTAAAAATCAGCTGTTTTCGTATCGGTTTAATGGGTGTTTGCGTGTAAATATTGAACACTTGCGGTGTGTTTTTTACGCCTTTGTTGGAGTTTTTCTTCAACTTCACGGGAGTCCTTATGGACAAACTGAAATACCGCGTGGTGATAGCATCGTGGCGAGGCATTTTGGCGTTGAGTTTACATCAGTCGTTAACTCTTACACGAGCCCGCTCAATCGCCGCGGGAGGGCTGTTACTTTGTTTTGATACAAAGTAACCAAAAATCAAGTCAGCAGGAATGCTTCTTTGCCGCACTTGGCCTTCACCGCACAAAGCAAGAAAAACCTTGGGCTGCAATCTTTTTGCCCCGGTTTGCGCACGCGGCCCCCGCTACATGCAAAAATTTGCTATGCCCTGCCCACCCCACTGCCTTGCCGGTTTTTCCTGCTTTCTCCCGAAGCTGTCCTGCTGACAGAAGAGGCTTTACATTTTCTTTATGATCATTTGTCGTTTAGTCAAGCCCGAAGTCTGTCGGGAAGCTTGCGAACTGATTTCAGCAACCCAAACATTGAAATACGCTAAACATCGGGCCTGTTAGCTCATAGAAGGCGCGATCTCCCGATGATTGGGTGCCGGGTTTTTCCCAGCGCTCCTCAAAATTGCTGCAAATAACTCACCTTAAAAATCAAATGATCTTCGGTTTGGGCGAGGATCGGTGCGGTGCTTAGCTGGGTGTTTACGCCGCGGTTATAAATAAAATACACATAGCTGAGTGGCGAAAACTCCCAGGCCATGCGCAGGTTATAGCTGTTGGAGTTGTTGAGGTCGTTTTTTTGGTAGATGCCGGTGAGCTGCAGGCGGGGGTTTAATGCAAAACGGGCCTGCAGTATGTACAGGTTAACGGCCGTGGTGGTGTTGGCGATGCCCACGTGCCCGAAATGGTTGCGGTTATATTCGCCCTGGAATGAGACGTAAGGCACGGGTGCAAACTGCACCCTGTAGTCGGCGGTGATCAGCCTGCCGTTAAAATAGGTGCCGGTGGAATACATTACCTGGGCGTTGAGCATTTTGGAGGGATCGGTTTGAAAGTAAATTTGCTGGTTAAAATATTGATAGTCGCCGGGGGCGATATTGACGTTGAGCGGGGAAAAGGTAGACGTAAGATGCTGCCAAACCGACTCGAAGCCGTAGCCTAATGAGCCGCCGTCTTTAAAGTTGAACCAGACGGGGAATACGGGCAGGTCGGCCTCGGAAAATTTACCGGTAGAGGCGGTGTAATACAGCTCGGGCAGGATGCCCGGCGAGTAGGCCAGCAAAAAGCTTTTAAAAGGCAGCAGGTTGCCCCTGTAAAAATAATTCATGCCGGGCGTGGTGGCAATAACGTCGCTGCGCGATATGAAGCCCATTTGCGGGTCGAAGTTTTTGGTAATGACGGATTCGGTTAGCCAGATCTCGTGGCTGTTGGTATTATTAAAATATTGCACCACGCCCGCAAAGCCTTTTTGCCCGGTGTTGGTAGTGGTGGATTGGGTGAAAATAGCGTTGACAGAGTTAGACTGCCCCATACGGAAAAAGCCGTCGACGGTGGATTCGATGTTCGCCGCGCCTGGCTGTTCTTTTAGTGTTACCAGCCCGCCGATGCGGCTCTGGCTGCCAAAGTTTTGGGAGAACCTGCCCACAAAAAAGTTTGTAGCCGGCGCGCCGTTATAGCCCTGCTGGCGTATGGCCATGGCGCCATAATTGGTACTGGCCGAGCGGTAAACAAAGCGCCCCCCGCCCACGATGGGGATGGGGTTGCCGCTGGTATCCAACCCGATGGTGCGGCTGTTAAAGGGCTGGTAATGCATGGAGCCGCCGGCCTGGTCGCCGTTCATGGTTACCTGCACGCCGAAGAGAGAGGCATTCTCCAAAAAGAACTGCCGCTTTTCGGGAAAGAACACGTTAAAACGGGTGGTATTGTTCACCTGCTGGTCCACATCGGCCTGGGCGAAGTCGGTATTGGCGGTAAGATCGAGTACGGCGTTGGGGGTGATGGTCCATTTCAGGTCGCCGCCGTATTTAAGCGCCTGGGTATGGAGCGGCTCGGTGGCGCCAAAATTGGTATAATGATCATCGGAAGCCAGGATGTACGGGTCGACAGTGATATTGGTGGCATGGGCCGGGGGCTGCAAGCCGGTAAGCAACCCCGCATAATTCATGTGCGTGGACGAAAAAATGCGCGGGAAGGGCGAAAAGGCGCTGATCTCGTTAGTGAGGCGCCGGTTGCGGTACATGTTAAAGCCCCAGCTTTGCAGGGTATCCGTATTTTGAGGGTAGCGCAAGGTTTTCCAGGGGATAGCCATCTCGGCCACCCATCCCGAATCGCTGCGGGTGGTGCGTACGTTCCAGATACCGTTCCAGTCGATATCGTAATACAGATCGTCGAAGGAAAGCAGGTCGCGCTGCACGCCGTAGGCATTGGTGGCAAAAACGATGGCGTTGCGCTGGTCGTTAAAAGTATCGAAGGCGAGGTTCACCAGGTCGTGCCGCAGGTAGTCGAAGTCGCGGGCAAAATCGGTAGCCATGATGGCTTTCTTGCCTTTGGGGTCTTTACACACAATGCCGAAGTACAGGTATTTTTGGTTGTACACCGCTTTAACAATGGTGGTAAATTCGGAAGGTTTGCCCTGGTACGGTTCTATTTGGATAAAATCAGATGCACCGGTGGCCAGCGCCCACTCGGGCTCGTCGAGCACGCCATCAACCTTTATGCTGCCGTTGATCTTTATTGCCTTGAGTTCGCGCCGGTGCGGGTTGGGCTTAAAAATTTCGGCGTCCTGCCCGAAAGCAAAGCCGGCGATGACCAGGAAAATTAAAGTCAAAAGTACTTTCAAAGACATAAAAACAGTGCAGGCCGCTAAAGCGAACTGACAGCAAGCAAGATATAAAATATCCGGGTGAAATTTACTCAAGCCGCGGGTCATTTGTTAGCCGCGGACCAGACGTCGGCGATAATCGGCGTTTTAGCGACGGGAAAAGCCCAAAACACATCCAAAGGCGTTCAAAAGATCGACCAAAATAAACCTTTTTTGAATGTTAAATCTTTTTTCGACGCCGTTTGTGCGCCGTCTGATAACGTTCCGAAGACGTTTAAAGCCGCCATTTAAAGGCCTTATCATCAACAGCGCGCATGGTGCACAGGATGCCGTTGAGGTGGTCGCACTCATGCTGCAGCAGTTCAGACAGGCCGCCCTCCAGCCGGGTACTTTGGGACTGCCAGTTTTCGTCGAGGTAGTTGATGGTGAGGCTGCAATGGCGTTTTACGCGCACCAGCAGGTTCGGAAAGCTCATGCAATCGTCCCAAAGCTCAAACATGTCCTGGCTGATGGCGGTCAATTCGGGGTTTATAAAAACCACCGGCTTATCAATATTCATATAGATGAGCCTTTTCATAATGCCCAGCTGCGGCGCGGCAATGGCGCGGCCAAAGCCATATTTCGCCCTTACTTCGCGCATCACGTTATCCAGGTCGGTCACCCAGGCGGGCACCATGGGCAGTTCTTCTTGCAAAACAGGATTGCAGGCTTGATACAGGCGCGGGTCGCCAAGAAGGAGGAGATCGGAGAGGGTCTTCATTAGTTTTTTGGGATTACAGCTTTGTCGTATTCAAAAATCGGCGAAATCATTTTAAATCGGTGAAATCCCCCACAAAAAAACAGGGCCTCTTCTCAGAAGCCCTGCCTGACGGGTAAAAAACAATTAACACTAAGTAAATTTTGTGCCCCGCTTACTTTGAGTGTTCCCGCCAAATAATTTAGAGCGCATCGCGCGTTTTTCTAAACCTTCCCTCAAAAATAATATGCGGGCTTGTAAGTTGCTTGTACAAAGCCATACAAGATGATACAAGATGGTTCAACTTACCCTTAAAGCTAAAATTTTACCTAACAGGTATAAAAAACAAGCATGTGACCTATTTCATACCGGCCTGCAGCTTGTTGGCTGCATCGAGATGGCCCTGTACCGTAGGCAAAATTTTACCCGCAAAGGCCTTTAGCGCGGGGTCCTTCCCGTTCTGCGACTCGTTGGTCAGCAGGTTGACGGCATCTTTATGATCGGCGACCATCAGGTTTATATAGCTTTTATTAAAATCATCGCCGCTCATTTTTTGCATCGAGTCGTACTTGCTTTGGTGATCGGCATCCATCGCAGTGGGAAGCGTAATATTTTCCTTTTGGGCAATGGCCATCAGGGTATCTGCAGCCTTGGTGTGATCGGTCACCATCATTTTGGCAAAATCCATCAGCTTGCCGGCTGATACTTTTTGCTGGGCCAGTTTTGAGAAGGCGATTTCGGCGGCGCCCGCGCCTGCCAGTGTTTTGGCAAATTTGGCGTCGCCGGTATCGGCTTTAGCCGTGTCAGTGGTTGTCTTTTTAGTGCTGTCGGTAATGGTGGTAGTCGCGCTGTCTGTAGTTGTTGTGGTGCCACCTGAGTGGCAGCTTTGTAAAGCATAAGCGGCAAATGCCAGCATCATACAATAAGTTATCTTTTTCATGACAGAATAATTTGGTTTACTTATAGTACTACAAATTATTCAGCATTAGGTTTTTTTGCGAAGCGTATGACGGATAGCGGTTTTTCAGGTCATAATAAAATACAAGTACGTATACACCACCGGGGCCGCTACGAACAGGCCGTCAAAGCGGTCGAGCAGGCCGCCATGGCCGGGGAGTATGCCGCCGCTGTCTTTTACATTGATGCTGCGTTTAAACATGGATTCGACCAGATCGCCCAGGGTGCCAAAACAGGAGATGAGGATAGCGATGGAGAGCCACTGGTTCCATTTTAGCTCAGCCCAAAAATGGCCGATGATGAGTGATGCGCCGGCGCTGATGGCAATGCCACCGATAAAGCCTTCCCAGGTTTTTTTGGGCGAATGACGCTCAAAAAGCTTGGTTTTGCCAAAGGAACGGCCCACCAGGTAGGCGCCGGTATCGTTAGCCCAAAGCAATATTAAAAATGCCAGGGGGAAATGGGAATTGAAAGCCCCCTGTGTATAAGCCATCGCGAAGAAAAAAGTAAAGGGGGCAACCACCAGCAATATACCCAGGCAGGTATAGCCAATATTGCTAAAAGGCATCATCGCTTTGGTAAATAATTGCCTGATGAATATCATGGCCGCCGATACAGGCAGCAGGAAGATAAGGGCATGGGCTGTTTTGTAATCAACCAGCAATGCCATATTATTTGAAAGGGTAAGCAATCCGAACCCCGCAAAAACAATAATGCCGTTAACCATGCCTGCGAGTAAGTCCGGCTTGGCAACGGTTTGGCCAACCAGCTTATAAAATTCGTAAAGGGTGACGCAGCTTAATACCAGGTAAAACGCCCCGAATACAAATTGTCCGAACAGCACGGAGCCGACCATAACAATTACAAATAAAATGCCGGTAATGGCGCGTGTTTTCATAAACTGATTTGATTGAGGATGATCACTTCCAGGGCGTCACTGAAATCGCGCTGGTGCACGTAAACTTCAATTTCGCCGAAGTTTTGGTAGGAGGAATCCTGTTTGCTCAAAATAACGCTGTCGATATCATGGCCCGCAAGCGCCTGCTTCACCATCTCGGAGCGATAATAGTTGGCCGATGTAAATATTTTAATCCAATTCTTCTCCATCGTTTACCCGGATAGGTTGATTTGCGGCCGCGGTTTTGCGGTAATAGATCAGCAGCGCCACCAATAATACGAAACTTATGGCATAACCGGCATAATTGAACATATGCTGATCGTCGGGATTGGTGTTTGACAGTTTTTGCCTGTAAAGGTAAGTCAATATCACATCGGTGGCATTATTGATAAAGTGGCCCAAAACCGCCGGCCAGATACTGCCACTCCACGCTACAAAATAGCCCAAAACCACGCCCAGGAGCAATCGTGGCAAAAAGCCAAAAAACTCCATGTGGAAGGCGCTGAACAAGATGGCCGTTATCCAAACCGCCAGGTGCACACTTTTGGTCCAGCGCACCAGGATAGTCTGCATAACGCCGCGGAACATAAATTCCTCCACAAGGGCCGGCACCAATGCTATTAAGACGACATCAAAAGCAGCATCCCAAACATTTTTCATGTTCAGCATTACTTCCATCAGTTTTTGGGCGCTGTCTTCACTGTCGCGCATCCACTGCAGCCAGGGCGGCAAAACCATACGCTCGTTCAGGTTTGCTAAAAACTCAATTGCCGGAAACGAGATAAACATGATAACCAGCACGATGGGCAGCAACTTCCATGTGAAGCGAAAATTTACTTTCAAATACCCCGGGGCATTATTTACGATAACGGCCGCAAAGAATACAGGCGCGGCAAGTATAGGGAAAGTAGTGCCGGCAGTTTGCAATATCCACAAAATAGACGCCGCATGTGGGGAATTTAAGTTAAGCCGGGCAACATCCATTACCTCTTTAAAGCTGTAAATCGCGGCAGCAACGCCAATGCCGATAATATTGCCGACAATTAAAACCGCAATAAAAAGGCTGACAAATATTAAAAACTGGATGCCGGGGCGCAGGCTCGTTTCGCGTGGTGTAAAGCGTTGTTCCTGAAAGTTTACCATCCGGGCTTAATTGTGTAAATTTGCCACGAAGATACAGCATGCCGGTACAAATTGGAAATATTGATTTAGGGGAATTCCCGCTGCTTTTGGCGCCGATGGAGGACGTGAGTGATCCGCCTTTCCGGTATGTATGCAAACAAAACGGTGTGGACATGATGTACACGGAGTTTATTTCTTCGGAAGGACTGATACGTGATGCGGCCAAAAGCAGACAAAAGCTCGACATTTTTGAATACGAGCGGCCGATAGGTATACAGATATTCGGAAGCGATATTGAGCATATGCGCGAGGCTACCGAAATAGCTACCCTGGCGAGTCCTGACCTGATGGATATTAACTACGGATGCCCTGTAAAGCAGGTGGCCTGCCGCGGGGCGGGCGCCAGCCTGTTGCAGGATATTGACAAAATGGTAGCCATGACCAAAGCCGTAGTTGAAGCGACGCATTTGCCTGTGACGGTAAAAACCCGCCTGGGCTGGGATGACAATACCAAAAATGTGTACGAAGTTGCCGAAAGATTGCAGGATGTGGGGATAAAAGCCCTCACTATTCACGGCCGTACCCGGGCGCAGATGTACAAAGGCGTTGCAGACTGGGCATTAATACGGGAAATTAAAAAAAATCCGAGGATACAAATTCCTATTTTTGGGAACGGCGATATCGACTCGCCGGAAAAAGCGGCTGCCTGGCGGATGGAATTTGGCGTCGACGGAATGATGATCGGGCGGGCGGCCATCGGGTATCCTTGGATTTTCCGTGAAATAAAACACTATTTTACAACCGGCGAACACCTGGAGAAACCAACTATTGCCGAACGGATAGCGGCTTGTACCAGTCATTTGCAAAAATCGATCGAGTGGAAAGGATTAAAAACGGGTGTTTTTGAAATGCGGAGGCATTATTCCAATTATTTTAAAGGCATTGAGCACTTTAAAGAATACCGCATGCAACTGGTTACTGCCAGCACCCATGAACAGGTGCTTGACATATTGAATGAGGTCGCCAATGACCCCAGGTATATCGCCGAATCTCATGAGCTGATGACTTAGCGGGCCCCGGTTACCGCTGTCGCCATATTCTTTTAATCCCTGAAATCAATTTCATTAATTTTCTTGCACAAATGGCTTGATTTTTGAATGTATCAATTATATTTGAAACGATTACAATGATCACAATGGTTACTACTATCACCGACGGCGTTAAGGTCTCCGTCGAAACAATTTATCAGCCTGAATACTCTAACCCGGCAAATGACCATTTTATGTTTGCTTACAAAGTAAATATAGAAAACATGAGCAATTACGCGGTTCGCTTATTATCGCGGCATTGGTATATTTTCGACTCGAACGGCGCAAAACGCGAAGTTGAAGGCGAGGGTGTTGTAGGGCAGCAACCCGTGATTGAGCCGGGCCATTCGCATGAATATGTTTCCGGATGTAATTTAAAAACAGACATGGGCAGCATGAAGGGCGAATACCAAATGTCGAGGCTGATAGACAGTAGTGTTTTTAATGTGCAAATACCTGAATTTTACCTGATAGCTCCTTACCGGTTGAACTGATCAGCTTAATTTTCAGATTTATATAGAGATCCCCCGGGTTTATTGCCCGGGGGATCTTCTTTTTCTTGCCATTTCAAGTCGTTAACTATTGATTTCCACCCGCTGGCTGCTGTTGCTTTTTTGGTGGCGGTGGCGGCTGCTGACGCTGCATGCGGCGTTGCTGGCGGTGCTGCTGCCGGTTTAGCGGCTGCTGCCGGCCATTTGCAGGCGGTACCCCTTGTGCGGGCTTGCGGTTCCCGTTTGGATTGTTGGGGTTATTAGGCCGGTTCGGATTAGTCGGGTTATTTGGTGTATTCGGGTTGTTCGGCCGATTCGGATTATTGGGTGTATTCGGTTTATTCGGGTTATTTGGATTATTGGGGTTATTCGGATTGTTTGGCTTGTTTAGATTATTGGTGTTATTCGGATTGTTTGGCTTGTTTGGATTATTCGGGTTATTCGGATTGTTGGGCTTGTTTGGATTGTTCCGGTTATTCGGATTGTTGGGATTATTCGGGTTATTCCGGTTTGGATTTTGACTGCCTAATCTGGAGTTCACAGCCACGTGCCCCTGTGGGTCTATCGGCTTGCCTCCGACTTTGTCCATTGCGGTAGCAGCGGGTTTCCCGCCGTTAAATTTTGCAAACTGGCTCTTATCCTGACCGGCGTGCTGCTGATGAGTTATCTGCTCAGTTGTCGGTTGAACGTGTTGTTCGCGCAGGGCGGCCAGCTCTTCCGGCCGTGGCTTTGCATTCACGCCGCCCGGGCCATTAAAACTGGTGTGGTTGTTTATGGTCACATTATTTATCACGGTGCGATCAATATAAGTGTTATGAACCACAGTGGTGTTTACACGAACCACCGCAGTGTTATAGCGAAACCGGTTACCTTCCCAGGCGCCCCCTACAAAACCGACGCCACCATAGCCGTAGCCGTAGTTAATTCCGCCATAAAAGCCTACATGAGGGCCCCAATAGCCGGCATGAAAGCCATATGCTCCGCCTTCGTAACCCCAATAAGCGGGGGTCCATAGTAAGCCAAACCTTGGCGGCGCGGCCCAGTAGCCAGGCACCCAGTAATAACCATCTTCGTCATCGTAGGCCCAGTATCCGGGTATCCAAAGGTAGCCCTCTACAGGGCAGGGCGGTTGTTCATAAACAGGCAGGGCCGGGGGGGCAAATCCAACTGAAATGCCGATGCTAACCTGCGCGTCGGCCCTGGTAAGGGCAAAGCACATGGCACCTATTAATGCGAGGGCCAATCCGATCTTTTTCATTTTAAGGTGATTTAATTGGTATAAACTTAACTTATGATTGTAGTTATTACTATCGTTTAATAATATTTATATCTCAAACCATATTAACACGTTTCAGAAAATTAAGTTTGATATTTTAATAAAAAGATGGATAGTATTAAGAATCCGGGAATAAAAAGAGCCCGCACTATTGAAGCGCGGGCTCTCCGTTAAAACAATTTTTATATTATTAAATACTAACCTCTGCGCTCGCGTTGCTGTGCGGGCCTTTGGGCCGGGCGGGGTTGTTGCTGCGCACGTTGAGCGCGTTGCATACGTTGCTGTTGTTGCGCGCGTTGTGCCTGGTTTGCCTGGCGTTGCTGCACACGTTGTTGCTGCATACGTTGTTGCTGCATACGTGCCTGGTTAGCTGCACGCTGTTGTTGCATACGGTCACGTTGTTCAGCCCTTTGTGCATTCGCATTAGCGTTTTGCCTGGCCGCCTGGTCACGTTGCCTAACCTGTTGTGTCCGGGCATTGGCGTTTTGCCTGGCCGCCTGGTCACGTTGCCTAACCTGTTGTGTCCTGGCATTGGCGTTTTGCCTGGCCGCCTGGTCACGTTGCCTAACCTGTTGTGTCCTGGCATTGGCGTTTTGCCTTGCCACCTGGTCACGTTGCCTAACCTGTTGTGTCCTGGCATTGGCGTTTTGCCTTGCCACCTGGTCACGTTGCCTAACCTGTTGTGTCCGGGCATTGGCGTTTTGCCTTGCAACCTGGTCGCGTTGTCTAACCTGTTGTGTCCTGGCATTAGCATTTTCGCGCGCTATTCTGCCTCTTTCGGTAAAAGCGCGGCCGTTAATCCTGTCCATCGCAGCCGCGGAAGGGCGACCGTGATTTACATTGGCAAACTGGTTGCGGTTTTGCCTGGCTGCCTGCTGATGAGCGATTTGACTAGCGGTTGGCTCAAAATGGCGTTGACGCATAGCAGCCTGTTCTCTCGCATCAGGGCGCCTGTTAACGCCGCCCGGGCCGTTAAAAGCGTAACGGCTGTGGCCACGGTAATAGTTATTATAAACGTAGGTATTATGAATAAACGTACGGTTTACACGCCACGCTGCGGTGTTATACATAAAACGTCCGCCGGCCCAGCGACCGCCATAGAAACCGACGCCGCCATAACCAAATCCATAGTTAATACCTCCATAAAAGCCTACGCTCAAGCCCCAGTAGCCAGCATGGAAGCCGTAAACCCCTCCGGCAAAGCCCCAATAGGGCGGAGTCCATAAATAACCTGTTTGCGGTGGCGCAACCCAAACGCCCGGTACCCAGTAGTAACCATCACTTGGATCATAAGCCCAGTAACCGGGCTGCCACAAATATCCCGGAGTGGGACAGGCCGGTTGTACATAAACCGGGAGGGCAGGAGGGGCAATGTTTGCCGTAATCGCTACCCCGACGCTAACCTGCGCATAAGTCTTCGGCATTATGAAGGCTATGACAGCGGTTAACATTATAATTTTTGCTATTTTTTTCATGGTAGATTTAATTTTTATTTAATAGAAAGACAATTCAAACGCAAAATAGTTTAAAATAAATTTACGTTGATCTTACTAAATGTTAAAAATAGCTCATATCAGGGGACATCATCAATTAGATTTCCGCGTCTCTTTATCCAACTTTTTTTGGACGGAATCAACCTCTTTCAATTGGTTTTTGTGTTTCTTAATCTGCTCCAGTTGCAGGCGCATCCGTGCCTTTCGGCCTTTTACCAAATGTGGCTTGTACGGCTTTTTTATCACCTTCGCGGTATCTTTTTTTTGTCGATTTGCGGGCTTGTTCTGGGCCATGGTTATAAGGCAGCCAAGGCAAAAAAGCACCAGTACTAAAACGATCTTTTTCATAGGTGTGTTGATGTAAATTAAACTTGGTTGAATCACTAAAAGTACAAATATCATCCGAACCAATTGTCGCGGGGCGTCAGACAAACAGCGCAACAAATATGCATAGCCACTTTTAATGCATTGCATACAGCGATTGCAGGCGGCATGCAGTCTAAAGGGGGCTTCAGTTGCGTCGGTTAAACAAAAATGAAGCGTAATAAAGTAAGGTGGCTAATGCACCGAGTGCAGCAACCACATAGGTCATAGCTGCCCACCAAAGCGCATCTTTTGCTTCATCGTGTTCCTGCCGGGTGGTCATAATACTGTAATTGTTATTCAACCAGGCGATGGCGCGCCTGCTTGCGTCAAATTCAACCGGCAGTGTAATAAAGCTGAAGACGGTTACCAACGCCAGCGCGGCCACACCAATAGCCAGCACGAAAGGGCTGTCGATAAAAAACAGCAGCAGCACGCCAATAAGCAGCGTCCATTGGGTTAGGGTGGATGCCACGGTGATCACTGGCACCAATGCCGTACGCAAATTGAGCCAGGCATAGGCCCGTGCGTGCTGCACCGCGTGACCGCACTCGTGGGCCGCCACCGCTGCCGAAGCTACGCTCCTGCTGTAAAATACATCGGGGCTGAGGTTTACGGTTTTGTTCGCGGGGTTGTAGTGGTCGGTGAGCTGTCCCTCAACAGATATTACCTGTACGTTGTGTATTCCGTTGTCGCGCAGCATCCTTTCGGCAACCTCCTGCCCCGAAAGGCCCGATGTTAAGGGCTCCTGCGCATACTGGTTAAATTTGCTTTTAAAGCGCCATTGAACGATTAAGCTGACAACGGCAACACCGATCATCAGCAGCCATGCTGAACCGATCGGGATATATCCTGGTATTAATGCTATATGATTCATCTTTTTAAATTTAGTTCCGTTGGCTCCAATCCTCAAGTCAGATTTTAAATCCTTATTTTTGTTGTTTATCAACGGACGATCACCATAAATCAAAAAGCATTCCGCAAACTATTTCAGCATTTGGAGACCAACACTTTTTCATACTGGGAGCGCACGGCATTTATCGATAATGCGGATGTCATCATCATTGGCAGCGGCATTGTAGGCCTTAGCGCGGCGCTTCATGTAAAAAAACGGCAGCCTTTATTAAAAGTGCTGGTGCTGGAACGGGGGTTCCTGCCCACCGGCGCAAGTACCAAAAATGCCGGATTTGCCTGTTTTGGAACGGTTTCCGAACAATTAAAGGCCCTGGAACACGCTTCGGAAGAGGAAGTTGCGCAATTGGTGAATTACAAATGGCGTGGCTTGCAGCGACTGCGCGGGAACCTCGGCGATTCGGCAATTGATTTTCAGCAGCATGGCGGATACGAGTTGTTTATGAACGGAGAGGAGGAAGACTCGTACCATTGCAAAAGCCAGGTTACCCGGTTAAATAAGTTGCTTGGAGAAGCCACCGGGCTTACCGACATTTATTCAGTTGCTGATGCCAAAATTGCAGATTTTGGGTTTACAGGCGTTTGCGGGATGATTTATAATCCGTATGAAGGGCAGCTCCATACTGGTAAAATGATGCTGGCCTTATTAAACAAGGTGTATGAGCAGGGTGTGATCGTGCTAAACGGCTGCACCATACAACAGATAGACAATGGTAGTAGTGGAGTTTCCCTGCAAACCAACCAGGGAGTATTTAACGCCGGAAAGGTGATACTGGCAACCAATGCCTTTGCAAACCAGTTATTTCCGGAATTGAAGGTTATCCCTGGCCGCGGCCAGGTACTCGTCACAAAACCAATAGAAAATTTAAAATTGAAAGGCACTTATCATTTTGACGAGGGCTATTATTATTTTCGAAATATCGACGGCAGGGTATTGTTTGGCGGCGGGCGCAACCTCGATTTTAAAGCCGAAGAGACCTGGGATTTTGGTCACACTGAAGCAGTAAAAAATAAACTTAACACGTATCTGCAAGAAGTTATTTTACCGGGCCAGCGTTTTGCAATAGATTACTGGTGGAGCGGTATCATGGGTTTTGGCGAAGACATCAGCCCGATAGTAAAGGAGGTTGAACCAAATATTTTCTGCGCAGTACGGTGTAATGGGATGGGCGTGGCAATGGGGAGTTTGGTGGGGGAGCAAGTGGCAGAACTGGCCCTGCAGTAATCGTCTGCCAGCCGTCAAAATGTCCCCTAAGTAGACTCCAACGGTTTTAGCGCGGTTTTGAGCGCGTAATTTCATACACCATTACCGAGTTCCCTCCTGCTTCATATCGCCCCTGGGCAGTCACCACCAGGTATTTGTTCGATTTATCGATGGCCATGCCCACCGGGAAGGGATCGGCCTTAACTGAACCGATGGTTTTCATATCGGATGTACGCACGATGCTGATCTTTGATTCCTTATTGGCATTGGCAAAAAGATAGGTGCCATCGCTGGTGACGGTAATGGTGCGTGCGCCCAAGCCGGTAAAAGCATTTTGCCATTTTTTATAGTCGGATTTGCCCTTGGCCGCGTTGGCTTTGAAAAAGCTGAGCATGTCTTTCCAGTCGGCTTTTTCAACATATCCATCCTGGCTTGAGCTTAGGAAAAGCGAATTTCCGTTGATTGCCAGGTGGCGCACATTCAGTTTGGTGCCAAAAATCGTCCCTAAATATTTTTTGGCTTTCAGGTCAAATACGGCAATTCCGCCGCCGCCCATCCGGCCCACAAAAAGATAATTGCTTTCTGGTGTAAAAACGGTTCCGCGAAGGCATAACCCGCATTCGTGATCCCGGAGATGGCCACGGTGGGTGGAGTCGCTGAATTTAAGCTTCAGCCGCTGATCGACCACAAAATGGGCGATGTAGTGAAACTTAAATGGGTCTAAGGGGCTAAAAACAAAAAGTATAAAAATATAAAATGGCAAAAATGGCAAAAATGGCCTTAGTGATACTGTAAAGGCGCTTTTTAAATAAAAAATAAAAAATTGGCAAAAATCGAAATGTATAATTTTGTATAATTAAACTACGATTATACAAGATCAAAAGCAGCTAAACCGACTATCAAACTACTATTTAACCAGTGTTAAAATACTATTTAAACTTACCTTAAACGGCTTTCAATTAACGACAGCCGGGCCTCAAGGTCATTGATGCGGGTGTAGGTTGTACCTGGTTCAGGTGTCTCTCTGATGATCCCGGCCCGCCAGTACCAAACCTCTAAAACATCCTCCGGATCAACCGGGTAATTAGGGTACTCCCTTTTGTTATCGTTATCGCTCATTAAAATGAGCTTACCATCTTGCTTAATGCGGTTCAAAACCCGCTTTAAAACTATACCGTCGTACTTTGTGAGTAAAATATAAACCCGCCTATCCCTTATATCATTAAGGTTCTCCACCCATCTACCTATAGAAATTGACCCGCTGTGATGGTTCGGCAACATCGAATTTCCGCGCACTTCAAAAGCCCGGTGTGTGGCACCGCTAACGCCAGGTATATCAATTGTAGGCAGCGACGCTACGTATTCAGGATCGCCATAACCCCTCAAATAACCTGCCGCAGCTTTAACCGGAACCAATGTAACCAACTCCTTATCCATCCTATCAACCGCTACAACTTTTGGCATCAACTGTAAAGGCTGTTTTTCACCATTAGGTGCAACAATAGGTGCAAGATTAGGTGCAACTTTTGGCGGCGGAGGTTCTATTTCTTCTAACACCCAATTGTAGGTCGTGCCATAATTTCTAACAATTTCGGTCACCACTGCAAGTGTTGGGTTTTGTTTACCACCCTCCAACTGCGCATAATTGGCCCTTCCCATACCGATAGACGCTGCAAATTCCTGCTGTGTCTTACCTGATTTAAGCCTGATAGTTTTTATGCGCTCGTTAATTGTCATAAATAAATTGTGAGAATTTCTTGCAATTGTTAGAATTACTTACAATCTTTGTTGCGTTAAGTGAAACAAAAGTAAAAAACTCTAACAAAAAAGCGCAAACAATGGAAAATAAAAAACGAGACGACACCGCCGCTATCACGGCTCAATCTCACGGGGTAACCGCCGCTTACGTGCGGATGGTAGCAAATGGCACCCGCAAGAATGATGAGATTTTAAAAACCTACAACACCATCCTAGAAACCAAACGCAATTTGTCTCAACCCGCCGAACCAGCGGTAGCATAATCAAGCCACAAAACAAACACAATAAGAAAATGAGAGCAACAATTCAAACTGTCGACAGAAACAACGGGCAGAGAATACACATCGCCCGATATGAAAGAGAAGAAGCGGCACACGATGCTTTTGATGCTATGACACAAACATGGCACGAATGGGACGACCCGAACAGGCAAAACGAAAATCCATATAGATACGCAATGGATTTGATAGCCCATCACCCTGATGGAAACGACCACTGCCGCCGAACCATGTACACCAACTAATCAAGCCACAATTAAAAACACAATAAGAAAATGAAAACACGCGACTACACAAAAGCCATTTGGTTCAAAATCATGAACGACCGAATGACCCGTAACGAAGCCCTTGCGCTTTTTGTAATCATCCTAATAGCTTCCATGACTGTAATTTTTTGCACAGAGGCTATTTAACAAACCATCCCGGCTTAGCGAATAACAGCGGAGCGATACCGCAGCCGGGAACCAAACCCTACAAATGAAGCTAATTGATAATATCTTATTTATAGAATTCGCCGAGTTGGAATCGTGCGATGTATCCCGGAGAACTATTCTCTCCTGGGATAACATTAAAGACCCGACTGACAAGCGTAAAATTCTAATCCGGTATGATGAGCTCGGCTGCAAATACCAGGAGAAGATTATTAAAAAATTTGGCGACCCGTACACCTACGTCCACAACCAAATTATCAAACAGTTTTTGCGCTTCGACACCAACGCACAGGACTTCTTTGCAGGCTACCGCACCAATGGCATATCACTGCCAGCCGACTACATTAAGCAGTATATCACTGCCGCCAACTGGCTTAACCTGCTCATTGAGGTGGATAATAATTGGGGCCGGTGCAAAAAAACATTGTGTATGAACTCAAAGCCCGAACTATACGACGCGGCCATACGCATTTTTGAGACCGAGGTTATCAAGCTGCCCACTACGTACCAAACCCTTAAACGCAAAATATCAGACTACAAAGAACAGGGATACAGCTGTATCGTCTCTAAAAAATTCGGCAACGACAATAGCAAAAAGGTTAAGGACGAGCTTAACACAGCCGTGCTGATAGAAATGATAAGCCACTCGGCGCAGTTTGACGATACGTTTGTAGCGCTCAAGTATAATAAGTTTGCCGAGGTAGCCGGGTTTAAAACCATCACGCCCGTTACAGTAGGTAACTATCGCCGGGATAATGCTGCTAAAATACTTGGCTTTAGAGCTGGCAACAGCGCCTGGTATGACATCGCAGGTAAGTCAATCCCTCAAAAACGACCATCAGCTCCTTTGATGCTGATAAACGCCGACGATAACGACCTGGACTTATATTTCCAGGTAGTACGCATAAATAAGAAAAACCAAAAAATTGTCGATTACTACGCACGACCCTATTTATACGTGGTAATTGATGCTTACAACGATTACCCGCTAGGTTATGCGGTAGGCGAGTCACCATCAAACAACTTGGTTAAAGCGGCCATGTTAAACGCCGCAAATCACATTAAGGAGCTTACCGGCGACCATTACTTTTGGCGGCAAATAAAGGCCGACCATTGGAACTTAAAAACCCTCGGCCCATACTTTGAACAGCAGGCCCATTTTACCCCGCAAGCGCCAAAAAACCCGCGCGGTAAAATTATTGAGCAAAGCTTTGGTAAAAAGTGGCACTCAAAACTAAAAGAGCTTTATCCGACCAACTACGCGGGTAATAACGTCAAATCAAAATTCACCCTTAACAGGGATGCCATTGAGCAAAATAAAAAATCCTTCCCGCTGATAAGCGAGGCACCTGCCGATGTAGAAGCGTTTATAAACGAAATGCGAAGTTTGGTTGATCAATCAACAGGCAAAACCAAACAACAACAATGGCTGCAAGCATTTGAGTGCATGCAGGCGCAGGAGAAACGCCTTGTAAGTACCGAACAACATTTGCTGTGGCTTGGATACGACCACTGTAACTCACGGTCGGCCATGCTGCAATCCAACACCATAACCAACAAGGGCCTAACACCAACCATCAACGGCGAGGAGTACATTTTTGAAGTGCCAGCCGAACTATACCGCGATACCATCGGCATGCACGTGCATGTAAAATACGACCCATACGATATGTCGAAGGTTTTAGCAATCAGCGAAGATGAGCGCACCCGCTTTGTGTGCGAACAGTTTGAACGTGTGCCTATGGCCCTGGCAGATCACACACCTGAAAGCCGCGCCCGGCTAAACAACCTTCTTACCGAAAAGAAGGGCCACGTAATGGCCAATATATCCGAGCGCGATCAGCGTCAGGATGTGATAAAAGGCGCGCTGCTAAATGCCGAAAGCCTGTTAAAGGCCGGTGTGCTCACTAAGGAGATAAAAATAGCGGCGGAGCGGCAATTACTAAGCGGAGATGCGGAATTGGTTGAAATAGAAGCGCCAAAACGGGGCCGCAGCATTCTTGACAGGATGTAACCCCCTCCAAAAGCCCCGCATTAGCGGGACGATCAGAGAGACACAATAAGAATAACAAATATATGAACACCATCGAAAAAACAAAAATCCAAAGCCTCGTAAACAAATACTGCGACGGTTTTGAAAGCGCTAACCAGGCGGCTAAGTCGCTCATCGGCGTTTCATCGGGTACTCTTTCGCAAATCAGGAACAACAACTGGACGCTTATTAGCGAAAAGATGTGGCAAAACATCGCTAAGCAGGTTGGCTATGTGGCCAGCGACTGGATTGACGTTGAAACCGAAAATTACCTGTCCATCAATGAGCTGCTTACTGATGCAAAGGAAAACAGCCGTGTGCATTCGCTCATCGGCGTAAGGAGTTGGGGTAAAGACACCGGGATACGCGGCTTTAAGGCCGATAATAAAAACGTGTTCCAGGTGAATTGCAGCGCCCTGCTTAACGAAAAATACCTGCTTATTGAGATACTCAAAAGCATGGGATGTAATTTATATACCAATGCCTACAAGTTAGAACAGGAACTGATTAGCCGCCTTAACAAGCTGGAAAAGCCGCTGCTGATTATTAACGAGTACGAAAAGCTAAAGCCAACCCCTTTCAAGTATTTAATAACCCTATGCAACCTGCTTGAGGACAAATGTGGGATAGTAGTTGTTGGCACACCTTACCTGCGTGAGCGCATTGTGCGCGGCGTTGACTACCAAAAGCCTGGCTATGACGAAATTAATTCAAGGCTTGGAAGCCGGTTTATTGAGCTTGAAAAACCTACTAGAAAAGACATTCTTTTAATGTGCCGTGCTAACGGGGTTACCGATCATGAGCTGGTATCCGAGATATACAAAGAGTATGTTCAGGCCGACTTCGACTTACGCCGCGTTAAAAAACTCATCAAAAATGAAAGCCTTAAAGCGAAAGAAGAGGTCGCAGCGTGAAAGAGGCAATAACCATAGCGCTGGCGGTTATTGGCCTGTATGTACTGGCATACACTTCCCAACGCGCAGCTCTTAAAATAACCATCCAGTTTTACCGCGACGCCTTCTCCGAAAAAACCGAAGGCCTGACGGACGAACAGATTACAAAACTCGACGATTTTAAAAACATCTACTAAGCAAGGAGGTAATCCATGAACCCACTAAAAAAACAAACGCAGGCCGATATAGACAAGTTGCAAAACGTGACCAATGAGCAGCTTATACAGGCTTTGTTTGACCTTTCAGAACAGCAATACTGCGATTTGAAATACAATTCGGGCTTAACCTATGCAAAGCGGCTGACCGACAGCGACGAGGTGGGCTTTGAGTTTTTAATAAAAACTAAATTCTACTGGCATTGGTGGAAAAACGAATGGGCAAAGCGGGATAACGAGTTTTTAGAAACTTATTCCGCTTACTCGGACGCATCCGTCCTGTGGGATAATTATCTGTATCAGCACAATATCTGCCGCCTTAAAAGCGACGAGCTGATGCAACGCAAAACCGCTTCAATGGTAGGCCTGGCAATGGATGAATACCTAAAGGAGTACAAAAGGGAGGCGGTAAAATGATCTACCAGCTTGAGACTTTAAACCAGGCATACAGGGTATTAAATGATGCGTCACGCCTGCTTAGCTCTATACTGTCAGAGCCGGTAGAAGTTAAGATCGTGACGCCTGTTATCCCTGATCAATCTGAAATGCGGTCGTTGACCTCAAACATTGACGCGGCTTTGTTGAAAGATAAAATCATCGACCTGGTTTGCGTCCAGTACATGATAAGTCGCGTACGTCTCCGCCAAAAGACCAGAAAAAAAGAATGTGTGGACGCCCGTAAAGTGGCCACACATCTTTTAACAACCTACGTGCCCGGCATAAAAGACAGAGAGATCGCAGCGCTGCTGAACTTCGACAGGACAAGTGTTGTGTCAAATTTCAATCGCTGTGAGGAGCTGATGACTACTGATAAAGACCTCAACTTCCACTACAATAAAATACTTAAACAATTAAAATTATTTCTGTGACTATAAAACTATCCCAACAGCAAGCTGAAGCTCTAAGCCATCTTTTTAACAAAGTGATCATACCGGAACCCGTTGCGAATATAGCGGAAAGCCTTATAAAGGATTTGATCATACAGGTGTATAAAAAGCTTTGGAATAAGCTTTACGCTAAAAAGAAAGATGGGTATAGCCTTAGCCTCACCGATGTTGAGGCGAAAGCCTTTTATGTGTATTTCCAAAGCAGAAACCTCGGCCCGGATTGGGTTTATGAGCAATTGATGATCGAAAAGCACTTAGCCGAACTGGACAGAGCCTACGCGTAATAATTAAAACAGTAATTAAAAATTTAAACAAGTATATGACAACAACACAAGCATTAGACCAGCTCACTACCGAACAGTTAGAGCTACTCTTAAACGAGCGGAAAAAACACGAACAGGAACAGCGTGAAGCCGAGCGAAAGGGCTACGAGACCCTTAAAGAGGATACCATCTTAAAACTTACCGCCCAGGCTAATACCCTTAGCGAAATGTTGAAGGATTTTAAAAACAAAGCGTTTGAGGAGGCTAACACACTTTACGGCTTGTTGCAGAATTACAGCAAGCGCCATGCCGATGGCAAAGGCAGCTTTACGGTTAAATCGGCTGACGGTTCAATCGTAATGAGCCTTAAACGTCAGGAGCTCGGCACGTTCGACGAGCGTTCAGTGCAGGCCGAAAAACACATCAAAGATTTTATTATGAACAAATTCAACGGCGACCAGGATGCTAAGGATATGATCATGGGCATACTTGAGCGCAAAAAAGGCTACCTGGATATTAAGCAAATACAACGCCTTTACGCAATGGAAAACCGCTTTGATGATCCGAACTGGAAAGAGGGCATAAAGCTGCTAAAGGAAAGTTGGACACCATCACAAAGCAAGGATTACTTGTCTTTCACCGTAAACGGCAAGCCTATCCTGCTGGACTTCGCAAGCATTTAAACACTATTTAAATAATTAATAACAAAAAAAATGGCAAAAAACCTAATCAGCTTTCACGGAAAGCAAGAAGTTAAGGACGCTAAAATAGCCGACCTTAACAAACACAGGGAACTGGACAATTTAGTACAGAAAACCTATTTCAACAGTACTACACGCAAGGGCTGCGCGGTAACCTGCACAATGTATTCGCCGGGCGAATTCGCATCGGGCGAAGTCAACACCTCAAACATACACGGAAGGTTTGAAACCGTGTTGGGTATACCGCGCATTATCGCCGCTCTTGAGGATCGGATTTTCGAGGGCCTGTCGGTCGCCGATTCTAAAAACTGGCCCTTAAACTTCATGCAGGCAATCCCCGTAGGGGTTAACCTCGAAAACGTATGGCGCAAATTCATGGTGTGGCTGCTGGTAGACGACACCGAAGGTGTCGTAAAATTTTGTAAAAATGAGGACAGCCGTCAGGCTGTCCGAAATGTTGCGGACGCGTTTACGCGTTCGCTTACCAGCGAAGTTTCGCGTAGCGAATGGTTAAAGCTAAAGAATGCTGCTGCTGCTGCTGCTGCTGCTGCTGCTGCTGCTGCTGCTGCTGATGCTGCTGCTGCTGCTGATGCTGCTGCTGATGCTGCTGCTGATGCTGCTGCTGCTTATGCTGCTGCTGCTTATGCTGCTGCTGCTTATGCTGCTTATGCTTATGCTGCTGCTGCTTATGCTGCTGCTTATGCTGCTGCTTATGCTGCTGCTGCTGCTGCTGATGCTGATGCTGCTGCTGATGCTGCTTATGCTGCTGCTGCTGCTGATGCTGCTGCTGCTGATGCGCCGCGCATCAGCGCAAGGCAGCGCCACTTCGTTACCATGTCCAATAAGCTGATTGAACTGTTAAAGGAGGCCGCGTGAAACAGTTAGCTTTTGATTTTTACCAAAGTACAAAGCTTGATAATGCTCAATCGCTTGAAGCCCTTAGAAACGGCCTTGAGGAGTATATCAAATCAAGCGGCCTGGTTGCCTATAAGGATTTTTATATGCAGCTAAAAAACGGCGAAATACTTATCCCGGAAAATGTATCCAAAGATGCTTATGTATCGCTTGCCCGCGACGTTTACGAAAAGCAGGCGGCAGAGCTTGAGCGTAAGCAGAACCGGGCAAAATACTTCGCCATTAAGAATAAAAACAAAAAACGCCAATAACCCGGCTGGAAGTCATCCCCGTTCGAGACGGGGACGGGTTCAACTAATTATTTTAAATGAAACAACTAACACTCGGAAGCTGGTATTCAGGCGGGATAGATGGGTTTGCATACGCCGCCAAAATGTTAGGGATTGAAACCCTATACCACATCGAAAGCAATAAGGACTTATGGAAATACTTAAAAAATATTTATGGTAAAACAACTATACACAGATATGACGGTTTTTGCGGATCAAAGAACCTGCCGTGGACAAATATTATTGCCGGAGGTGATCCATGCCAACCATCTAGTACATCCGGCCTCAGACGCGGCAAAGCTGATGACCGTTACCGCTGGCCGGAAATGTTTAGAGGAGTGTCAGAGCTTAGGCCCGATTGGGTTATTAACGAAAATGTTGCTGGATCAGTCAGTAACATGGTACTCGACCAAAAGATTACTGATTTGGAAAGTATCGGCTACTCCTGCCAGGCGTTCAATATTCCAGCTGTCGCCGTTAATGCCGACCATACACGCCAAAGAATTTGGCTTGTTGCCAACTCCGATGTTCAAAGACGGCGAGAGCTATTACATCTTGACGCTGGATCAATCTTTGAAAAGGGAACGCAAAAATATTCATTGGGGGCACAAGGCAATAGTTTTCTACGGTTTGAACAAAGCGAAATGCAACCCCCGGTTTTCCCTGTTTCTCATGGGATACCCGACCACATTACTCGACTTGGAGCCGCAGGAAATTCAATTGTCTATGTCATTCCAATGATCATTATGCAGGCAATACAGGCCATAGAAAATATGGGGGGGGGTAATTCTCAAAAAACTGCTTAAACGCTATCAAAAACGAAGATTTTGCGCTAAAACCATGCATTTTTTAACGCTTTATTGTGGGTATTTCTGCACGGTTTAAGGCACTTAAAGGCACATTATATAACACTAATAACCACTAATTAATACATGGCTACTACTGGAATAACCGACTTTTTAAACAAATCCTACAAGGAGCTGGAGTTTTCCGGCGAGTGGTTCGACTCCTTCGGCAACCCCGAAAAAAATTTTAAGTGCTGCATATACGGCAGCTCGGGCAACGGCAAAACCGAGTTTACTATCAAGTTCACTAAATGGCTCGCACAGTTCGGCAAGGTGTACTATAACAGCCACGAGCAAAAGTTCAGCAAGTCGCTGCGAGATGCACTTGTCCGCAATAAAATGCAGGAGGTAAACGGCAAGGTAATTTTTGCCGATGGGGAAAGCTTTGAGGAAATGAAAGTTCGCCTGTCAAAGCGCAATAGCCCGGCCTTTATAGTGATTGACAGCCGCGACTATATGAACCTTACTATCGACCAGTTTAAGGAATTGATTGAGACTTTCCCGCACAAAAGCTTTATCGTGATCTGCTGGTCATCAGGCAGCAAGCCGAAAGGCACCCACGCAGAGGGTATAGAGTACATGTGCGACATCAAAATCTTTGTAAAAGACTTCATAGCGAAAGTCCGCAGCCGGTTCGGCGGTACAAAACCTTATGTAATATGGGATAGGTCAGCCCCTAAAACCGAACCCGTGGTAACGCAAATACCCCTCAATAAGCCCCGTAAAAGCGCCTGAAACCCCTTTAAAACGTGCAGAAATAACCACAATAAACGCCTTAAAAATGACCAATAAAACAATAAAAAAGCCCTTCCTGATGCTGATTAAGGCATTAAACGATGTGGATCAATATGGTCGCCGCCATGATTATGCCTGGCGGCACTCAAATGGCCGTACCGAAAGCACAAAAGAGCTTACCGGCGAAGAATGCCACTCAATCATTATGGAGCTTGTGGATGAATACGGGATTACGGTAGAAAGCGCCGATTCCGACCGCATGCGCAAAAAAATAATTTCAATGGCGCATCAGATCGGCTGGACACTAAACGGTAAAGCCGACATGCAGCGGATAGAGGTTTGGTGCGTTAACAAAGGCCCTTATCACAAACCGCTTAACGGCCATACCCACGAGGAGCTGACAGTCCTTGTAAGCGTCTTTCAAAAGATTTACAAACAATACATCAACAAGCAATAACCCTATAACCTATGGCAGCTAACGTACGCAAGACAAAAAGAAATGACATGATTTATGACGACTATGTGAACCTGTGGGCTACGGGGATGCGTGAGGAGTTGATATGGCCCATCCTCGACACCAAATACCATCTTGCCGAAACTACCATATACCGCATCGTGCTACAGATCACTAAACAAAAAGAATTGGAAATAAAAACCGGACACTCAGAATTAACAACCGATGGAACTGACGAAGTATAAAATCACAACCGCAAAAAATCCCGGATATATGATGGTCGTATATCAGGACAATCATTTTAAAAGCGTTTTAAATGAGTTTAAACCGCCACTAACCGAAAAGCAGCTTAACCTTTTGCTTAACCAAATACCCGACGATCATACGCAGCTAGAGGCGCTTGTAGCAGCCAATTTGGGCCAAAGGGTAAAAGTTGAGCGCGTTAAGGCGATTGGCGAGGTGCCTGCGCTGACTGACAATGAATATCCGGTAAACGAAAAAATTGCCCTGTTTTGCGAACTGTTCGAAAAGAGCCAGGGCATAAAATACAAAACCTGCGCTGCCGACATTGGCAAGCTCAAAGCCTTAACGCTGCCGGCTGACGAGCTGCGCTTTGTGCTGGAGGTTTATTTCTCGTCGAACGAGTGGTATTTGACGCCCAAAAGCATAGCCAACTTTATCAAAAAGTTTAACGAGGTGCGCGTACTGGCCTACGGCAAACCGAAGCCCAAAACCTTCCCGTTGCCTTACAATCACGAGCACTTTGTAAAGCTCGGCCTAAACGATAAAAGAGACTACCAAAACTACCTCCGCGCCAACGGCTATGTTTTTCAGCATAACAGCGTACGCGGCGGTACATGGATTTTACAAACAAACACTTTAACCCAATAAGAAAATGAACAGGAAACTACATGACGTTCACGCCAGCGGAGATGGCGTATTTAATGCCTGGAGCGGTCAATTAATTAATCTTCACAAGCCGACAGAAGACATGATCTGCATAACTGATATTGCGGCAGCGCTATCAAAGATTTGCAGGTTTGGAGGTCATTCAAACGATTTTTACAGCGTAGCTCAACATAGCGTCGTTGTGGCTAATCTCGCGCCGTCTTATCTATGCAGGGAAGCTCTTTTACATGATGCTACCGAGGCATATCTCGGCGATGTTATTAAGCCTCTAAAAAACATACTTGGCCCCGTTTATGAGGAGATAGAGGATAGGTTTATGAAAGTGATCTGTAAAAAATATAACCTCTCCGAGCTCCGGCTGCTTGAAGTTAAAGAGTTCGACAAACAAGCGCTTTCAATAGAGCATGAGTATTTTATCGCGGGTGATGTCGCCGGTTGGTTTGAGGTGATGAGCCGTATTAATGTCAACCCGTCCACCTGGGAACATAAGGACGCAAAATGTAAGTTTTTAGCCTTTTACAAGCTATTTTTTAAGCTTTGATAATGATTACAAGTGACGAGATATTTTTTATAGATGGGAGCTACTCATCGGTATGTAAAGAATACAGGGATAACCCTAACCCTATCGTTAAGTGTGGCCATTGGGTAAGTTGTTATGACTTGTTTATCTTGAGGCCGGAAAGACTTGTATTGTACGATATAGTTAATAATATATACGGCGAGTTTTACCACATTGATCCAACGTCAGTTTTTTATTTTGATGATCCTGTTTCCCGTGGTATAAAGGTAGGGTTTAAAGCAAAGTCGAAAGTTAATCCGTATTTGGAGGAGCTGGAAGATTACCGAACGGAGTGTTTACTTTACTGGATAAATAATTTGGAGGTCTCGCAATGAGACCTTTTTTATTTAACTTTGAATATGAATGATATGCAAGCAACAATCAAAGAGTATTTTGAGGGTTTTTTTGATGATGTAAAGTTTTATTGTCAAAATGGCCGTGGCTTACCATATCTCGCTTTTGACGGATTAAGGAATGGCCATGTTTATAGTCATACAGTGCCTCACAATGTGTGCGAAGGTGATATGTTGTTTCATTGGCTTGAGAACATAAAAGGCGAATTGTTGCGAGATGAGAAAATTATAATATTAGAAAAGTAATGAAAAAACTACTCCTTATCCTGATCCTTGCCGCCATGGCGTTTATTAGCCGGGCGCAAACCGTTCAAACCTTAGCCGATAGCAGCTTTGCTAAACACGACTACGTAAAGGCTTATACCTATTATACCGAAGCCTTAAAGAGCGATCCGCAAAATATCGCCTGGCTGCGACGCGCCGGTTTCTGCCTGATGAACTGCCAGGGACAGGAGCTTAACTCTACACGGTTCTTTGCCGATGCACTTAAAATTAAACCTAACGATCCCATCGCAAATTATTACTTAGGTATTGTTTATATGGACGAGGCTAAGCAATCCGCCGACACAAAGGTTAAGGATGATTTCAAGGCCAAAGCTGCCGACTATCTTAACAAGGCCGATAGGTACGGTAACGCGGACGCAAAAGCCGCTATAAAGGATTTAAACGGCATTTAAACGGGTAATGTTTAAACAATAAACCCATCCTTAAACCCCGGCCTTAAAGGCCTGCTTATTTGTGGCACACGCTCAACAATAACGGTCGGGTCAACCATTGTAAAGTTTCGCTCCTCGTGTGTGCTAACGTCCGTCAGGATGGTGCCGTAATCCACCGTGCTGGTTATAATCATATCCTCGCTGGTATCCTCGTTGTCGGCCACCATTTGCAGCGGTTCCATTCCGGGCATGCCAAATCCTTCCAGGGCAATGTTAACCTGTTCGGTAAACATAAAAAATTGCAGGGCCATCGTTTGGTTAACGCTGCCTGTAAACGCGTCGGCATAGTTTTCAAAATAGATGTAAAAACGGATTACCCCGTTACCGCGTTTTTCGCGTTTCCCTACGGTTATCCAGGTAAAGGGCTGGTATTCCATCAATATACAGGGTAGCGGTATGGCTACCGCTAACTGCGGGTTGCTAAACTGGCCCATTTGTTTATCAAACCAGCGCAGGCCCGGTAAATTCATTTCGCTGGTTAAAATACCCTGCGGATGCGTAGTGCCGTCATAAATTTGCAGCGTGCTGGTAAGGTGGTTACCCAATGCCAAAAAAGCGTCTTTCTTTATGCTCATGTTATTTTAAAAAACTTAGCGAAGCGTCTCTTTGAACGCCGATTAAAAACAATTAAACTATGTGAAAAAATTTATCCAGCTCGGCGGTAATATAATCGCGCAGTTGGTTTTCCAGTGTAACGCTGTCGCCTATAAACTGCCGTGCAGGTATGGTAATAAACGGTTCTTTGCTGATGGCAAGGTTTTTCCAAAAATCAGCCTGCGCGCTCAAAGCGCTGTTCCTTTTGGTGTTTGCCTGCCCTTTGCTTTTTACATTATAAGTAATGCCGCCAGTTGCCTGGAAATACATAGCCCAAAAAAAGCGCCGCATCTTCGGTGTTAAAGGAATCTGCCCGCCAAAGTTTTGAATTTCGGCGTAGGGGATACCCTCGTCAATGCCAACGATAGCGCCGTCTGCATTGGCCTGTTTTATCCTAAGCCCCCGTTTTAAAGTGCCGCGCCCGGTTTCAATGCCCCGGCCACTATCGTTAGGCGTACCGGGTATGCGGCCTTTCCACTTAACCAGCCCTTTGTCGGTAAAGCCCTGGTTAATGAAGCTCTGTTTAAAAAACGCCAGGGCAATAGCAGCCGCCTGCTGGATGATCCGCAGCCTTATATACTTATAGCCCTTAACCAGGCTATCAAACTCGTCCGCGTGTTTGTTCTCCATTATTAATCTTGTGACCCTAACGCCAACTCGCTGTCATGAACCGACTCGGTAAGCAGCTCGGTTAACTGCCGCTTAATTTGCTGCATGCTCAAGCCTTGTAAGTTAGTGGTGTGTACTTCCAGCTTTTCAACCAGCTTGCCTATGGTTACCTGCACATTGCGCACAGATCGGCCACCGGCCAGCGTAGTGGAGCTATCGCCATCGCCGCTGCCGTGTTTTCCATGCCTGCCGGTGGATACTGAATAAGGGGATGTTGCCGCAGGATGATGCACCAAATTGGATGCGCTCTTTTTAGCTTGCTCGTTTTTCTTTTTCTCCTCGGCGTCAGCCTTGTGGCTTTCTGCAAGCGATTCGTTATATCCTTTATTAAAGAGGCCTCCTATGCCGGTATCAATTACATTCTTTATACCGTTATAGGCGTCTTTAAAACCACTGACGACCATCATCGGGTTCATGGTTAACGCGCCCAGGATAATTTCACCCAGTCCCTTAAAAATTGGAATAAGCGCTTCGGCAACCGAACCGATTCCGGCAAGGACGGCGCGAAACTTCTCTGATTTTTCGTAGGCATAATACAAGCCTGAAACCAACGCCCCTATACCTACAATGATGATACCGATGGGGTTAGCGTCCATTGCTATGTTTAATGCCCATTGTGCAGCGGTAAGTACGCCCTCTGCAACGGCCAGTGCGCCGGTGGCCACCGCAGATATGCCCATCTCAACCCCGTAAGCTACTACTGTAGGATTAGCAATCAGGAACGCCGCCGTAGCTGAAGCAACACCAATACCCAAAGCCTTAAAAATGTCGGCATTGTCTTTCACCCAGTGGTAACCATCGGCCAAAGCGCCCGCCACATCTTCAACGCCGTGCATCAAATCCAGCAGCAGCGGCACGGCAACCCTTAACCCCCGGTCAATCAATTGGCCAAAGCCCTTTTTAACCTCCTCCATTTTTTCGTCCAGGTAGCCCATAGGCCCCAGCACGGCGCGGGCCGCGCGGGCCGACCCGCCAAACTCTGTTTGCAGCTCCTTTAAGATGATGGATTGTGCCTTTTGTACTTCACCGTGTTTAATATCCGTAGCGATCATTTCTTTTTGCGCATCGCTGAATTCAACCCCTACGCGGTGCAATGCAACTATTCCGGTGATGGGGTCTTCTAAGGCTTTACCCACTTGTACCGATGCGCCTTTCAGGTCGGCGGGTCCGTCGCCGCCCATCCTGGTGGCAAGGTCTTCAATGGCGGGTATCGCTTCGTTAAAAATAGCGCCGCGTATATTCGTAAACGAAAGCTCAATAGCTTCCGCCTGCTCGGTTTGCGCCTGGCTAAACAGCGTTTGGTGTTCCAGTTCCTCCGCCTTTTCGCGCAGTTCGTCAAGGCTAAGGCCTGCCGCGTCTGATGTGCTTTTTATACCCGCCGCTATTTGCGCCTCCGCAGCAGCTGTTGAGTGGTAAACGCCTAAGCTTTCTTTGCCAAACTCATAAACCTTCTCCACAGCAAAAACACCGGCTAACATGCCGCCAACCTCGCTCAATATTCCTTTAAGGGAGTTTAGGCCACCTTCGGTATGCGCCACAGCGTCGTCAATGCCGCCTACGGCTGATTTGGCATGATCGGCCCCGCCAAAGTCGCCGTCCTTTAAATTGATGATATAATCTAAGCCCTTAGCCATTACTCCTCCTCTAAAATTTTATTAACCTGTTCGCGTATGCTTTTTGCCGCCTGCTGGCTTACGTTATAATACGGGTGCGTATCCGGGAAGATAATCCCGCTTTTGCCTACGTTATTCCTAAACATCGGCGGGATGTCCGGCAAGCTGCTGGTAGGTATATTATATTCCTTAGCGCCGGGTGCGGCCGGCACGGCATCGCAGCGGCAACCCCAGTCGTTAGGTGGCCAGTAGATTTTAAAGAAATCGCTGTCAAGTCGATCTGTTATACCATTTAATATAGCATGCTCCTCCCGTACCCTGTCGTCGCCTGCGGTTTGATAAGTTGCCATATCAACCCCGCTGTCTACTAAATCATTCCAGGCACGAGCCATCTGTGCCGAGGCTATGCAGTTGCCGTACTCGGCAGATAGGTACACCTCGTTATAGGTTTTGTCTACCTGCTGCACATCGCCTAAAAAATCATGGAAGGAACGGAGGCCCTTATCGTTTTGTACAAGCGCTGATACCTCGCGCAGCTCATGGTAGTTTTTAAAGCCGCTAAATACATATATGTTATCCCGCATCCGGGTTAAAAAGGTGCGTGTTTCAATCGGCAGGTTTTTGGCGTCCAGTTTTTTGCCATAGCCCTTAAAAACGCCTTTCATTAATTGCGCCGCTATCTTTTTTACCATAGCCGCGTCAATCTGTCCCGGCTTTAAATGGCCGGAATAAATCAGGTTGGCTACCCGTAAAAATTCCGGTTCAAGGCCGTCAACCTTTACCGACAGGTTAATCATCATGCACTTAATGCACATGGTTACCTCCTGCCGAGTAGAGTTTAATAATTTCGGCATGCAGCTTAATCAGATCGCCTGCTTTAAGCTCCTCGTCCTCATCCTGCGGAACGGTAGCAGCCTTTTTATTGCCTTTGTTGTTTTTGCCCGGTTTACCTGGTTCTTCAGGCGTATCGTCGTCGCCGTCGTTATCCGGGTCGTCCGGGTCGGCATCATCTCCGCCACCCGGCGCTTGCGGCACGGCTGCGACCTGCTTTAGGCCGATGATCTTTACCTTAAAGCGCTGCGATACTTCGTCCGGGTCGAGCTGGAAGCCCATCTGATTAACGCCGGTGTAAATCTTTAACAGGCCCTGTAAATCCTCGGGCTGGTCTAGTTCAAAAAGGTCGCCCGGTTCAAACGGGTATTTATGAACATCGCGCAGCAGTGGGATAAGCTTTTCATTAACCAGCGTGGTAATAAAAACCTCGTCGTCTTTGGTAATCTCGTCCATCACGCGCTCGTGTACCTCGCCCTGCGAACGGCTGCTGCCGTTCATGCTGGTCATAGCCTGGCCGTTAATTAAAATGGCCAGCTCCACGTCAACCTTGTCAATCAACTCGCTGAATACCTGGAAAGCGTCTGTCTTGCGGTTCTCCTTTATGTCCAGCTCGGTATCCTGCGGGAAAATGCCGTACGCCCCCGTACTAAGGTTTTGCATCCACTTCTCAATCTCGTTTTGTACGCGCGGGTCTTGTGAGGCTGTTTTAACCGTCATGATGGGGATGCCGAAACGCTCGGCAAACTGATCCCAATTGTTCCAGCCATGTTTTTTAAGGATCACCAGCGGCGTAGCCTTATTTAACAGCCCTAAATCCTTGTCCTTACCAATTGGTATTACGTAGTTGCTTACCGGTGGTTTGGTATAGTCAACGCCGTCCAGGTCGCTTTGATAAACCGTGTAAACATGATGTTCGGGTATAACGTGCTTACGCGGTATAAGCTCCATTTTTTTAACCCAGGCGGTTTTGCCGTCAAACTCCTGTTCGTCAATATAAGGCAACGAATGGCCGTAAAACTTGCTTTCCAGCGCCCAGCTAATAAAATCCCTGAACCATTCAAATTGAAGCAACTGCGCTTTCTCGTCGTTATACTCGCCCGACTTTTCCTTAATCTTAAACCCCTTGTTTTTTACGGGCAGGATGCGGTGATTGTAGATAAAGCCCGTAAGCTTGCCGTCAATCATTACATCCTCATAAATATCATACAGCTGGGTGCGGATAGGATAGATCGGGTTTTCGGCAGCGGCCCTGGCGAATATCCAGTGTTCAATCTGCTTGCTGTAAAGGGTGCGCTGCTGCTGGATAATAGCGGCCATCACCTTAGCGGGGTCTTTCCTTAGCTCGGTTTTGCTATAGGTAGTTCCGTCGCTCAGGGTGATGGTTCCGGCGTGGTGTATGCCTGCGTATGGCGATGGTGTTTGTTTGGCTATTCGTGCGTTTTGCATTGTTTAAACAGTGTTTGAACGGTGTATTACCATCTGTTGGAATATTGGCAATCGCTGCCAAAACGAAATATCGGGTCGGGCGTGGTCGACGGTATCGGCGGAAGCGAGGGTATAAGGTCGCCGGTGTTTACTTTCTCAAGCCAGGTGATGGCCGCGTTATACCTGTCCTCCCTTACTTTTGGCATCGCGCGGCTTGCGGTATTGCTGTGCAGGTGATAAAGGATAAGATCAATCAGGTACATAATGATGAGCGGGTTTCGGTTGCCCAGGCCGGTTACGGTAAAGGTTGCGGCAGCATCATAGCGCGTATTGATATAGCTGGTTACCTGTTCTATTGCCGCCAGCTCGGCGGTGTCAAGGGTTGATGAGCTGATGGTTAATACCTGCAATACCTCGGCCCGCACCTGGTATTCAACAAAATCGTCTTCGGTTAAAAAAATCATTTGCCGCCCTCCTTTAATTTTATTACATCTTGCTGTAATACAAAAACCTCCGTCTCAAGGGTTTTTAACCGTAGTTCGGTTACGCGGTTGGTTACCTCGTTTGCGGCTTTTATATCGCTTATATCGCTTTTAAGGCCGAAATACGTTGTCATGATAGACACCACTATTGAAATGGTGCTGGCAATCGTCAGTATAAAGTTTTTTACTGTGATGCCTTTTAGTTGTTGATGTTCTATTGCTGTCATTACCATCCTCTTTTTTGTGGTGCGCGAATAATTGGCGGAAAGTTTCTGCCGGGTTTATTTTGATCGAGGTAAAACCACGCCCCCTCGTCGGCGTCGGGTGCATCGTCGGGGCTTTGGTAGCCTGGTTCAATCCCTTTAAGCTGGTTGTTACCTTCAATCATATCCGGGTTGTACATTTCGTCTATATTGAAAAAAACTTCACCGTCTGAATAAGCCGGTTCCATTTTTACCATGCGCAGGTACTTCCCTTCTTTCACGCGGCTGTCGGTAATTACCACAAGGCGGCGCTTTTTCTGCTGGTCGCGTTTGCGGTTGTGGTTAAGCAGTGCGTCCTGCACAGGGCGATTAAAAAACTGCTTTTCAACGTACCAAAGCACACCTACACCGGCTGGCAGTTTATCCTCGTAGGCGCTCATAAATTCAAACACTTTGGTCATTTCGCATTGTCGAACGAAGGATTTAAGGCAATGCTTCTCCCAATCTTTGCCGGGTGTTTCATAGCCGCCCCAAATCCGCACGGCCTTAAAATCCGATGTGGGTTTGTTTTCAAACGAAGGGTCGAAATAACCGATGATGATTTTGTAGGTGTTAAGCGGCAGCGGTTTTTTCCAATGGAAAAGCTTATCCTTAAAAATGCTGCCCTCCACATGGTTTTCGTGAAAAAACTCCTTGCGGCCCACCACCCCAGCCATTTTAACCTTGTTTAGTATAAGCTCTTTGGTATAGCGCTGATGCCAGGCAGGTTTGCCGGTTTTCGGGTCAATGGCAAATATTTTACTGTGGTATATACCCTCGCGTTTTGGCGCGCCCGGTTTGGTATCGCCTACCATGTGCGCTAAAACAGATTGCGCATGGATGCGGTTGCCAGCGACGATCAGGGTAGCGCCGCGCGTATCAAGGGCAAAAAACAAAGCGCCTAAAATTCGCTCCACAATTTTCTTAACCCGTTTCTGATTGTTTACCAGCTCGTCGTCGTCTACGTCATCAACCGCTGCATAATTAGGCCTGCGCTGTCCTTTCCTTGCCCCGCGCGGCGACTGATCCCGGCCAATGGCTAAAAAGCGGATGCCGTCCTTTGTGGTAAAATCGCCCTCGCTCCAATCGCCGAAATTAAACTGCTGCCCAAAGTCGTGAATGAATAGTGAGTTAAATTGTAATTGCGCCTGGATGTCGCCGAGCAGGTTGCAGGCGTCGTCCTCGTTTTTGCCCATCAGGATCATGCCGTTTAAAGTGCCACGGGCAATCTTCCACATCGGGATGATAATATCCACGTGGACTGATTTGGCGTGTTCACGCGGCCATTCGGCTATCCCTATAAGGTTTGGATCGGTAACCGGGCGTTTCTTTTTTTCTACGGCGTTGGCAAAGTCAACCTGGAAGTCGGCGCACTCAGCGTCGGCGTAAATGGGGAAGTAGGTTTTTACAAAAAAACGGTAATCGTCCTTTCCCTGTTTTATCCGCGCGTCCTGTTCGGCTTTGGTTTCCGAAATATTAACCGCAGTACTGCTTTGCACCTGTTCGCAAAACAGCTTCCAGTCGTCATACGTACGCCGTTCAATTACCTTATTAGCCATTGCTGATGAACTCGTTTATAAACTCCATTTGAAACTTGTTCACCTCTTTGGCCATGTCGGGCTTTTTGGCGAAAAACCAGGTGGTAAAAAGCTTAAAGCAATTGATGAGCTGCGAGGCGGTCACCTTTTTATTGGATAGGAATTCAATCGACTTAGTGACCTTAATAAGCGCATCGGCGTCAATCTTATCGGCGTCGGTAAGCTCCTCTAATTTCAGATACAGCTTGCGCGTTATATTGGCCGCTGTGATGGTGGTTGCACCCTTTAAAGCGTCCCATACGCCCTTTTCTTTATTTTCAGTAAAGGTTTTCTCTGTCCATCCAACTATACTACAGATTTCTTTCTGTGTTTTGTCGGTATTCAGATACAGGTCGAACGCGAGCTCGCGTTTGTCGGAGCGACTTAAATCTTTCTTTTTAGCCATGTAATACGCTTTGTGAATACAAAGCAATAGCAAAAACACCCCCTAAATAAACGTTCATTTCCATTCTGTACAAACTCCTGTATAATCTGTGTTTTTGTGTGACCAATACGGAAATATCTGTTTTTTTTAGGCTGATATACGCAGCATTTTTGAGCCAACATAAAGAAAAGCACAGAAAAGCTGAATGAAAAAAAGCTCGAAAACACTTGTTGCATCTGACGAATCCAAAAATGTTTACGGGTTTACTGTAGTAACCGCAGGAATTGATATAAGCGATTTTCTCAACAACCCGGTATTGCTTTACAATCACGACTATGATAAGCTTTTAGGACTGTGTGAGGAGGTTGATAAAGCAGTAAGGCTGCTGTATGTGCCAAGTTTTGACGAGGATGATAAATATGCCATGAAGCAAAGCAGTAAAGTTGAGCAGGGCATATTGAGAGGGTCAAGCATTGGTATAATACCAATTGAATACGACGAGGTTAACCAGGTAATGAAAAAATGTTCATTAAAGGAAATAAGCCTTACGCCTGTCCCCGCCAATCGAAACGCCATCGCTATATATGATACCAATGGTCGCAAGCTGTCAGCGCAAGAAGCAAGGGAATATATGCTATCGCTTTCTGAAACTACTATAACACAAGTAACCAAAAATTCTGAAATGAAACCAAGTTTAATAACCGCTTTGGTTGCACTGTGTGTGCAGGCCGGGCACACTGTCACATTAAGTGATAAATCAACCGAGGACGACTTTGAGGCAGGTTTGAAAACAATCGGTGCAAAGCTATCGTCGCTCAACGTAGCTAACACTGAACTTTCCGCAAAAATCCTCAAGATTGAAAAAGAAGCCCAGGACGCCGCCGCAAAAGAGCATTCCGACCTGCTTAAAAAGGCAGTGGATGATAAGTTGCTCACGGCTGAAAGCGCCAATTCGCTTAAGGGTTTGGGCCTGCCTGAATTAAAGGTTGTTTTATCTGCTGTAACTCCGGTGACTTTGCGCACAGTAGAGAAACAAAAAGATACCGAAACCAAAACAGACTTATCAGGCGATAGGGCTAATTGGACTTACGATGACTTTGCTATGAAGGCTCCGCAGGATTTGGAAAAAATGCAGGTAACTAATAACGCATTGTTTGAAAAACTGCTGTCGGCAAAGGTAAATAAGGCGCGTAACGAGTATGCCATAGAGATATAATACGTGCCAAATCACCCCCAATAAATCACCAAAACAGGACGAAAAACCACTTAAATAGAAATGAAAAACTACGTTAAAACCATCACCGACCTATTATTCAACTTCGTATGCGGGGTTATATTAGGTTTCGTTTTACTGCTGCCGTTCGGGATCAGTCCCTTAATGGGCGGAGCGGCCTTTGCGTTGCTCACCATCGCTTCGTTTATTTACTCCTTTTATACCGGCCGATCTTTAATGCCGCGCTGGCTGCTTTATGCCGGGCTGTTCAAAGAGGTTTGGATAAGTCGGTTAATGGAGAAATTTTACCCCACCGCTGCCTGGTTAAACCGCGCACAGGATTTTAGCGGCGTGGTAGAAAACAATACGATTAACCTTGCCGAGATCGGGGCCGACCCGCAGGTACTGGTTAACAATACAACCTACCCGGTGCCTTTTGCCGACCGTACGGACGTTCCCTTGGCTTTACCGCTTGACTATTACGATACCGAGGGCACCGTAGTGCGTAACGCCGAGGCTGTTCAGCTGGCTTACCCCAAAATGGATACCGTAGTAGCACAGCATGGCAAGGCCCTGGCTAAAGCGCAAAGCGCAAAGGCTGCATGGAACTATGCGCCCCAGGCTAACGGTACTTATACGCCCGTGCTTACCACGTTGGGCAATCCTAAAGTAGCTTACGCCATTGGCGCGCGCTTACCCTTTAGTTTCCGCAATATCATCGCAGCTGCCCAGGCGTTGGATGCCGTGGATGCTCCTGCTGACGGACGTGTATTGGTGTTATGCACCCAGCACAAACAGGATTTGCTTAACGAAGATGTAAACCTGTTCAAAGGGTTTAGCGACTATAAAACCGGCATGATTGGCCAGCTGTACGGGTTTGACATCTATACCAGTACCCAGTGCCCTACCTATAACAATACCGTGCCTACCGCGCCTACTAAAAACGCTTATGGCGCTGCGCCTGCCGGGACGGATGTTGTTGCCTCGTTCTTCTTTGTGGATAGCGAAGTAATGCGGGCTAAGGGTACAATGGATTTGTTTTACCGCCTGCGTGATCCGGAAGCCCGTGGCGACATTGTCGGTTTCCAACAGCGCTTTGTGGCACTGTCAATCCGTAACAAGCTGATCGGCGCTGTGGTCGACCTGACTACTGCCGTAGCCGTGCCGGTTCGCGGATAACATAAAAGACTTACCCGGTTGACTTCCTGACTGCGCCCCCGCCAAAATGGCCGGGGCGCACAGGATGGGTAACCACAAAAAACAATAAAAATGGCTAACTCACAGGAAAAACTCGCAGCGGCTAAAGCTTGCTTCGAATTCAACCAGGATGCGACAGAGCTGTTTATGACATCCGACCTCAATTGCTTTTTCAATAAGAACCGGGCTGTTAACCACGCTTCGGGACTTGAGGATTACTCCATTGACCATTTTACCAGGTCGACCGACGCTGTCGCCGACCCTGCTAATATTGGCACGATCCAGCCAGGAGCACCGATTGCTGACTCATCGGCAGCGCGCACCAATAACCCTGACGCGCCTGTTAGCTCCGCTCCACCGGCTGTTGACGCTCCACCGGCTGTTGACGCTCCACCAGCTGTTGACGAAACACCGGCTGTTGACGAAACACCGGCTGTTGACGCTCCACCGGCTGTTGACGAAACACCGGCTGTTGACGCTCCACCAGCTGTTGACGCTCCACCAGCTGTTGACGAAACACCGGCTGTTGACGAAACACCAGCTGTTGACGAAACACCGGCTGTTGACGAAACACCAGCTGTTGACGAAACACCAGCGCCCGAAAGCAAGGAGGATGCTATTAAGCATCTGATTGAGCATGTGGTGGATGAAGTTGAGGAGGCTTTAGGGCTTAAAAACGAGGAGGGCAAATAATGGAGATCGTGGTTAAGCGCAATACCAAAACGGCTAACAGCACAATTGGCGAACTGTCCATCCTGGGCAACCCGTTTACCTGTTACACACTGGAAGACCAGGACAGGGGGTTGAACAATAAAATGCCGCTTGACGAGATTCAAAAGGCAAAGGTGTTCGGCAAAACTGCCATACCATCGGGGCGCTACCAGGTAACCATAGATTTTAGCCAGCATTTCGGCCATGACATGCCACACATCCTTAATGTGCCCGACTATGGCGGCGTACGCATCCATTCGGGCAATGTACCTGCCGATACGCTGGGTTGTATCCTGATCGGCCTGGATAAGGGGGTGGACATCATCACCAATTCGCGATTAGCATTCGCGCAGTTTTACCCCATCCTGCAAGCCGCCATCGCACGTAACGAAGCCGTTTACTTAACCATCGTTTAACATGGACGCAAGAAAGATAACCGCAGACCAGGTAAAAGCGATAGCCGCTAAATATGGCGTGGAGTATGCCTCGGTGATGGCTATTGTTGATGTGGAAAGTTCGGGATGCGGGTTTAACCCGCCAACCGGAAAGATCATCATACGGTTTGAGGCCTCGTGGTTTATGCGCCTTTCAAAGCTTGCCGCTGCACACCTTGCGCAGCCCTGGCATACGGTGCCAAACGGGCCGCAGGTTAATGAGTGGCAAAAATTCGACAGTGCCTTTGCTATCGACCCTAACGCGGCAATGGAATCTACCAGCGTAGGCATGATGCAAGTAATGGGCTTTCATTATGCCGATCACGGTTTTGGCTTTGCCAGCGCTGGCGCGATGTGGGATTATGCAAAGGTTAACGAGGAGAACCAGGTAGACTTAGGTATGCGCTTTATTGCTTCCGAACCGGCGCTGCTGAGGGCCTTGCGTGCTAAAGACTGGCCGATGGTAGCCTACTATTACAACGGACAGGATTACCGCGAAAACAACTATGACGTGCATTTACAAAACGCTTATAACAAATACAAATCGCTATGATTAGCTTAAAAAATTATTTTAAAGAAACTTCGGTAAAGGTCAAAAAGTTTGCCCTTGTACTTAAGAGCCTCATCGCTACTGCGGCGGGAACCAGCTTTGTCCAGGGCGATATAAAAATAGCCTTTTATGTTGCTGTCGGCGGCGCTGTAATAGCGGGCTTGCTTGAGCTGTTACCGCCTGATGATCCCGCAGCGCCTGCGCAGGGTGCGCCATCTGCAGGAGGCGTTGCAGCCGCTATGCTTGGCTTGTTCATCCTGTTTGGTATTAGCGGCTGCACAGTATTAAAGCCGGAGGTCGACCGTACAAAAACGGACACCACCATCACCACGTACAAACAGGTGGCTTTGCAGGTAAAAGGAGCGACGGTAAGCGCAGGTTTAAACCTCGACAGCCTTTACCACGTTGCGCTGATGAATCAGGATATCCGAAAGGACGACAGCATCCAGCGCCTTAACGCCGAGCTTAAATACAAGCGGGATAGTATTGCTGCTTTAAAAGCAAACAAGCCAATACCTGCGCCGCCTGTAATTATCCAGGCACCCCCGAAAAAGCAATACGTTACCGACCCGCAAACCAAAGCGCAGCTCGCTTATTGGATAGACGCCTACGGAAAGTTTCAGATAACCTGTCAGGCTAAGGATCAAACCATACAAACGCTGCAAGCCCAGGTAACGAAACTTACAAAAGACACGACAACGACTACTAAGGTCGTCACGCAAACGCCCTGGTGGAATAAACTGCTTATGATAACGGAGAGTGTCATCATTTTGGCACTTGCAATTTTTCTACTCATTAAAACCATTTTATAAATGCCACGCCCAAACGTAACCATAAACAAAACAAACGGCAATATTGGCCGTAGAGCGCCTAATACCGACGCGGTATTTGGCGCGGTGATCTCGGCGCCCGCAATTTCCGGGGCCGGTAATATGCAAAACGGCGTGGTGTACCCCATGGTTAGCATCAAGGATGCTACAGCCATTGGCATAACAGCCGCGTATGATACCGCGCACAACGTGCTGGTTTATCACCAAATCAATCGGTTTTTTACCCGCAACAAAAACGCCACGCTGTATTGTCTTTTTGCGCCGCAAACCGCTTCGCTGGCTGATATGACCGACCCAACACAGGCTTATGCGCCCGCGCTGCTGCGGTCGCAAAACGGGGCCATTAAATATTGCTTTGTGGCCCGTAACCCGGCTGCTGGCTATACTCCCGTTTTAAGCGGTGGCCTTGACGAGGATGTACTGACGGCTGTGGCAAACGCACAGGCCCTGTACACCAGCGAGTTTTCAAAATACCGTTATGCCGGGTTCCTTATCGAGGGTCGCAGCTTTAACGGAACGGCTGCTGCCGCCACCAGCCTGCGCACACTGGCATGCACCAATGTAAGCGTTACCATTGCAGCCGATCCGGCTATCAGTGGCGCTAACGCTGCCTATGCTGGTTATGCTGCCGTTGGCGATATAGCCGGAATCATAAGCCTTGCCGCTGTAAGCCAAAACGCCGGGGAGCTCACCGCTGCTTTTAACCTGCAAAACACCGGGTTGGGCATGTTTACCACCGCTGGCCTTAGCTCAAACCTAAGCATTAACAGCTATGCCGATGCCGACCTGGACACGCTTAACGATAAGGGTTATATCTTCCCTGACGTAATAGCAGGCGAGGCGGGCTATTATATCAATGACACGCACGTTTGCGCGCCTATAGCCGACAACGATTATGCCTACATTGAAAACAACCGCACCATCGAAAAAATGATTTTCCTTGCGCGCACAGCTATCCTGCCCAGGGTTAAATCAAGGTTGTATGTCGACCCGGCTACCGGCCAGCTCGCCGCCAAAACCTGCAAGGCCATTGAAACCACCGGAAACGCGGCATTAAAGCCAATGCAAACAGACGGCGACCTTTCAGGCGGCATAGATACCTATGTAGACCCGGCACAAAACCTGCTGTCAACCTCGGCGCTGAATGTTGAAATTTCGGCAATCCCGGTTCCTATAGGCAGGCAGATCACAATTAACATCGGATTTTCAAACCCTTTAAATTCAAACTAATGGATGATGTAGCAATAAACGGGCAGCTGTACAGCTGGGCAAACATCAGTGTTAACCTTTTGGGCCGCGATATTGCCGGGATACTGGCAATTGACTATGACGACGGCGTTACGGTTAAAAAGGTGATGGGCCGCGGAACTAAAAGGATTGGCCGCGTAATTGGCGATTATAACGCCGAGGCATCCATTACCCTGGAGATGAGCGAGGTTGAAGCGCTTAACCTTTCGCTGCCTTCAGGCACTTCTATTTATGACATTGCTCCTTTTGACATTACAGTAACCTACGTAAACCCCGACCAGTTGCTGGTTACGCACGTGCTGAAACAATGCACATTTATGAAGCAAAACCGGGGTTCAAAAGCAGGCGAAGTAAAAGAGATTGAGGTGAAACTTCCGCTTGACGTAGCTGAGATAAACTGGGCTGCATAGTACGATAACATACCAATTAAGCGAGATAAGATGCCCTGCCCCCGGTAATAAGGCTGGGGGCTTTTTAAACAGTAATTAAACACTAACATTTATAAAAATGGCAAACAAAACAGACGGCGCTATAAACAGCGCTAATGACCAGGATGAAAAAGAAGCGCCTAAATATTTGTGCGCAGGCGTAACACAGGAACAACTTGATGATTGGAAAATCAAGTATGGCGAGGTGCATATTATTACGGTAATGGTTAACGAAAATGAGAGCGTAACCGGCTACTTTAAAAAGCCTAACCGCGACATTATGGCTAACTGCGTTAACCTGGTGCATGATAAAAAGACTTTTGAGGCCCGCGAGTTTTTACTAAACAATACTTTCATCGGCGGCGATAAAGCCATCACCACAGTTTTTGACAATGCGATAGCAGCTCAAACTAAACTGTGGACACAGGTAAATTTTCGGATAGCCGAGGGTTTGAAATATTAGCCAATCAAATACTCGGCATCTGCCGCCCGGTAGTTAAAAAGCCGGGCAAGGATAAACTCCGAAAAGTAAACGGCCTGCTAAGGTATCATTTCAAAGTCGACCCGGATGCCCTCACAGATGAGCAATACTCGGAATGCTGGCAGCAGCTAAAATGGGTGCTCGACTTTGAAAGCAAAAGATTTTCATTAAAAGACGGTAATTCAATACAACTCTGATGGCAACAAAGCGCACCTATAATATCCCGGCCCTGTACAAACAGGTCTTCGGTATCACAGGCGTACGGTTTGCCATTCCTGACGCCAGCAGCATTGCCCAAACGGTTGGACGTGTTTCCACGTTCGCCGCAGGGCAGGCTGTTAACCAGGCGCTCAATAGTGCGCCGAACACACCGGCTGCTTATGAAGGTATTCAGATAGTGCCGGCCCCAACTGCGGCAAGCATTCAAAGCTATTTGGGTACGCCCATTTATGAGCAAATAACGCTTACCGGCTCGGCAGCTGTTTCAAACGGTAAAGTAACCCGCAAGGGATTTACCTACACCTTTCCCGACTGGCCTATATTCGACATATCGCCCTCCTGGTTAATCCAAAAAGAGAGTGTGCAGGGCGGAGGCCCGGCAGGCAGTCAAAGCGGTAGTGTGGGCACCGTTAAGGAGTTTATCCAGCAGGATGATTTTAGCATCACTATTCGCGGCTTCCTGATTAACAATGCGTCGCAGGACTATCCCGACCAATTATTAAGCGATTTATGGCAGGTGTTAAATGCCGGTATGACGTTAGGTATCACCTCCAATGTTTTCAACCTGCTCGACATTCACAACATCGTAATAACTGACGCGCGTTTTCCGGGAGTCGAGGGATATATGAATATGCAGCCCTTTGAAATTGATTGCCTGAGCGATTATCCGCAATTACTGCAAATAAAATCGACACAAAGCCAAAAAGTAATCACGCCTGGCTTATGAGAACAGTTTACGCGGTCGACCGGCAAAACATTGTGGATGTAGCTACTCAATATTACGGAGCTGCTGCTGCGGTGTTTGATTTATGCCAGGATAACGGATGGGAGCTTGACCATAACTTACAGGCAGGCGATCCGATTTTAATTGAGGATACATACCCGGCCAGCGCAAATGCTGATGTTGCCGATTACCTGCAAGCCAATGGCGTGGTAGTGGTGAGCATGAGCGAGGACAGCGACGGCGATGCTTTAGGCACAAACGACGGCAGCGTAATAATTACAAACAACGACAATTACATAGGAGCATGACCATAATACCAATAGACGAGTTACCTGCGGCAACATCGGCGAGTGATGCGGATATATTCCCTATATCGCAATTGGTGAGCGGCGCGCCCGAAACTTTCGGCATTCCGCTGGCGGTGTTTAAACTGTGGTTAAACGGCGTTATAACAGCGCAGCTGGCTGGCATAACGAAGGGGCCTCAAGGTGTGCCGGGCGCACCGGGCGCGCAGGGCATACAAGGCCCGGCCGGCCCGATGGGGCCGCGCGGTTACCAGGGCATACAAGGCATACAGGGCATACAAGGCCCGGTAGGCCCGATAGGTATCCAGGGCGTTACCGGCGCTACGGGCGCAAAAGGCGATACCGGGCCGCAGGGCGTTCAGGGCATACCCGGCACTCCGGGCCAAGGCGTACCTGTTGGCGGCGTTGCCGGGCAGTTGCTTTCAAAGGTTAACGGTACTGATTATAATACGCAATGGATAGACGCGCCGTCCATCAGCTTCACTGGTACCGCGTCGCAATTTGTAAAGGGCGACGGATCATACGCCGCTTTAGCATCAGCAGACGTAACCGGGGCATTAGGGTTTACGCCTTATAACAATACAAACCCATCGGGTTATATTTCCGGCATCACCGGCGCAATGGTCACCGGCGCTTTGGGCTTCACGCCGTACAGCAATAGCAATCCATCGGGTTATATTTCCGGTATCACCAGCACGATGGTTGTTTCCGCTTTAGGTTTTACACCCTACAGTAACGGCAACCCTTCCGGCTATATATCGGGCATCACCGGCGCAATGGTAACAGGCGCTTTGGGATATACGCCTTATGACAGTGCAAACCCTTCCGGCTATCTTAACTCATCTTTCAGCCTGGGCAGCGATGCAACCGGCGATATATATTACCGTAACTCAAGCGGACATTTTACCCGGCTGGGCATCGGGTCTGCCGGGCAGGTTTTAACTGTATCGTCAGGCCTGCCGTCATGGGCTTCGCCGTCAAGCGGTTTTGTAAACCCCATGACCGCCGCAGGCGATATAATCATCGGTGGTACATCCGGGGCCGCAACCAGGCTGGCCGCAGGTACAAACGGTTATGTATTAGCCTTAGTGAGCGGCGCACCGGCATGGACGGCCAATACCGCAAACGTTTACGGATCAAACAAACAGATACAGTATAATAACTCCGGCGCTTTTGGCGCGAGTGCTAATTTTACTTTTGACCAATCTACAGGGCAGCTTTATTTAAAAGGGCCGTCTTATAATAGTTTTGTTATTAACGCCGCCAACTACCCGAATATTAATTTTCAAAACAACGGCACAGGATATGCTTATATCGGCGGTGGCCAAAGCAGCCACCTTATCGGGGCAACTGATTTTAGCATTATTGGAAGTGGCAATGTATCCCTGGAAGGTAGCAATATATATTTTTATGGAAGCCTACACATGCCCGATAGCGCTACGCTTGGAACCAATACCGGAAATAGTTACATCACTTATTCAAATTTCGGGAGCGGTTCGAGCGCATGCGTTGTGATGAGTTGGGGCTGGAACAGCGGCGGAAAAGTTTTTACAATGGGTAACGCAGCCGGACAGCTTTCATCCCCTCAAAATAATGATGATTGGATTATGAGCGCTAATGGTAATATAGGATTAGGCTTTAACGCAGGCACCGGCTCCGGTACTCAGGCGGCAATTTATGCCGAGTTTAACAAGTCCGCAAAATCACTCATCCTTAATAATGGTAACTCGGGTGGATTTACTGCTGACACGAGCTGCATTTTACAGCTTGACAGTACGGCGAAAGGGTTTGGCCCGTCTCAAATGACAACCTCACAAAAAACAGCGATCAGCGCTCCACGTAACGGACTACTGGTATTTGATACTACCCTCAACCAAATGAGTTATTACAATGGTTCAACCTGGATAAATATTTAACAAGGAATGGCAATAATAGACACGGAATTCAGCTTTATGGCGGCATGTAAAATACAGCCGGTGAAAGCAAACTTTAACGACCAGGTGGAATCTACGCTTTTGGGCATAAAGCTTTTTAGGGATGACCTGCGGACGCACGCGGTTTTAAGCTGTGCATTAATGGACGATGATGGGAATATCTACCAGGCTTTTAATGTAAAAATAGAGGGCGAGGACTATCAAAACTGGAACGGCGACAACCTCTACCCGTTCAACTATGTAGGCAATCAATTCAATTTAACTTTTATATAAAATGGCAAACACAACCTTAAATTTCAATGTGCCGCTTTTAGACCTGGCACAAAAACCATTTCCCGCCGTTGACGGCAAGGAGCAAACCATAGGTATGGCGCTGGCCCCGTCGCTTAGTGGCCACAACCAGGGCGACCCGCTTAAATTTTTTGCATGGGCGGTAACCCTTTATAACGGCGGTGAGCTGTCGCTGGACGAATCCGACTTAAACACGCTAAAAGAGTTTGTAAAAAGTACGCCGACCATGTTCAATATCGTTAAGGCGCAGGTTTTGAAAATCATCAATAAATAACAGGTGTTTGTACTCTGCTCAAATATCGCCATCACTGACCCTACAGGTAAAACCTACCTGGAGAACTTGCCCGTTATTGAGGTTAAGATCAATAAGAGCCGAAAAACATTAACCAATACGGCTAAGATCACACTGCCCCGTAATTTGAAAGTGCTTAATGGCAATATCAACGACATTATCCAGCGCGGCGCTGCCGTGAGTATGCAGTTGGGTTACGACGGTAATTTGACAACCCGGTTTACCGGATACGTATCAAATATAAATGCCCAGGTGCCGCTTACCATTGAATGCCAGGATACCATGTGGAAGCTGAAACAAAATAGCATTACCAAAACATGGGGCAAAGGAACAAAGCTGACCGATATAGTGAGCTTTATATATCCGGGCCTTTCGGTGGTGGCTGATTTGCAGATCGGTGGTTTAGTAGCTGTAAAACAAAGCACAGCACAAATACTTGAGGGATTGCGAAAAATGGGCTTGCAGGTTTATTTCAGTACCGACCTGTTTGATAACAATACCCTATATGTTGATTTCGCCGGTGCGGTACACTCCACAGGTCGCGAGGTTATCTATGTGTTTTATCAAAACATACTTGAAAACAAGCTGGATTATAAGCTGAAAGAGGATAGTAAAATTAAGGTTACTGGCACTTCCAACCTGGAAACCGGAAAGAAACTTCAAATAGTTGTGGGCGACCCGGACGGTGAGGAGCACACCCTGAATTACTATAATATGGACGCGATCAACCTGAAAAAGATTGTAACCGCCGAAATAAACACACTGAAATACGAGGGCTATAAAGGCAGCTTTACAACTTTTGGCCTGCCCGAAGTTGAACCCGGAGACATAGCTGTTATTAACGACCCTACCTATCCGGAGCATAACGGATCATACCTGGTTGAGGAGGTGGAAATAACTTTTGGCCGTAACGGTTACAGGCACGAAGTAACGCCGGAAAGGAAACTTGCATGAACACGGTAAAAAAGCTGATTAACCAAATGGTTGAAGTTGGTGAGCATGACGTTAGGGCTATTGTGCAATCGGTGGATAAAAACGCTTACACCTGCACGGTGCAAGTGGTTAGTACTGACGGCTTACTCGTGGACGTAAAATTAAAGCCGGTGGTTAACAGCGGCGACGCCTCGGCGATGGGCCTTGTGGTGTTTCCCGCTCTTAATTCGTTTGTAACGGTTGGTAAAATAAACGGGGACAATAACGATACGATGATTACCGGCTATACGCAAATTGACAGCATATCGCTGGATACAGCCACTGCTTTAAAACTCATGCTGGCTAACGATGGCAATATGAACCTGAATGTAACGAAGCTGGTTTTTAACGACGGAAAAAATGGCGGAATACCTATGGTTAACCCGCTGTCAACCGCAATAATGAAATTGCAGCAGCAGGTTAACCAGCTGATCACTGCATTTAAAACGCACGTTCACCCGGTTTCAGGCGCGGCGACAGGCCCAACGCTTACACCGTCGCCTGGGCTGACAATCCCGGTAATTAAACCATCGGACATCGCAAACCCAAACATACAGCAATGACGGATATACTATTAGACGATAACCTGGACTTGCTTATACAAAACGGTGATTTTGTGATAGGCGACGCCGAGGAGCAAATACAGCAGCTGATTTTGATGGCCAGCCAGGGAAGTTTCAGAAACAGCCCGCTTACAGGTGTAAATATCGTGCAGTATATCAAAAGCCGCTTAGGGCCTGCCGAGATCGACGCTTTAAAGCAAAAAATAAAGCTACAGTTTCAGTACGACGGCTACATAACCGTCAACACGGTAATTAACTCAATATCTGACATAGAAATTTCAGCAAGCAGGTAACATGGCACAAAATGCAACCGACATACAAAATGAAATGATTACCGAAAAAGGGAATCACGCAGTGCTGGACGGATTAACCAGCGATAGCAATACTTCTATTTGGGGCGTATGGATGTATGTGGTGGCTACCATAATCGTTTTTTTTGAACAGCTGATGGATAGCTTTAAAAGCGAAATACAGGCGATTGTTAATAATGACAATTTTGGCACTGATCCGTGGTGGTATGAAAAAATAATGGCGTTCCAATTCGGCGACGCGTTGGTATTTCAAAATAACATCTATCAGTATGCTGCTGTTGATCCTACAAAACAGATCATCGGGTTTTGTTCTATAAGCAGCCTTAACGGCATTGTGCAGATAAAGGTAGCGGCAAATGTTGACGGTGCACCGGCCCCGCTTTCAACCGACCAGTACAACGGCGTAGTAGCCTATGCGGGCCAGGTACAACCGTCAGGCATACGCTGGGCGGTATTGTCGCAGGCGGCTGATAACCTCAAAGTTTACGGCAATGTTTATTATGACGCCACACAGGATTTATCAGTAATACAGGCGGCTGTATATGCTGCCATAACAGCGTTTTTACTTAGTTTAAACAGTGTTCAAACGGTTAACGGCGCGCCGGTTACCCAAAACTTCAACGGTACGCTGTTTGTCAATAAGCTGATTAATGCTATACAGGCCGTGCCCGGCCTTATCGGCAATCAGTTTGATTTAAACAGTATAGCGGCAGCGCCATACGGACAGGGTTACACTAGTTTTACCAGTAGCTGTTTGCCTGAGTCGGGTTACTTCGCAATTGATCCGGCGTTCCCCTTAACCAGCACATTAACCTTTATACCCTACGCCCAGTCATGAAAAACTACACGTTTGACATAGATAAGATGATTAGGTGGTTAATGCCTTTCTTTTTATTTCAGCCTGTACATTATGCCTTTTTGCAATGCCTGTTAGTTACCATAAAAAGCAGCTATACCGACTTTATGGCGTTCCGTGCGCAGATGCTGGCCGAGGCTACAATAGACTGTTCGGTAATACGGCTTACAAAAGCTATGTGGGACAAATTCGATACCACCAACTCTATTTACCTCACACAAACAACTGACTTTTTTGAAGAGACTTATATCTACCTGGACAGCGAGGGCGCTACGATACAGTACGATTATTTAGAAAGCGAAGATCACGAACCTTTTGAGTTTGATTATTTGGACAGCGAGTATGTGGCCAATGTGAATTTTATTGTTTGGATACCTGTGGCATTGGCAGGAAGTACCGCCGAGATATATGCATTTGTCAAGCGCTACGTTTTCAGCAGCATTACATTTTCAATTAAAACCTTTTAAACTATGAAACTATTATCAACCCTGACAGGGGGCTACAAGCGCGTAATGGATCGTTTGCTTACCCTGCAAAGCGAAACACAAATATTTATCAATGCACAGTTTGCCGCATTGGGCTTTGATATGGTTTTGCAAGGGTGTGAAGTGACCGACAACGGCAACGGGACGGTTACTATAGCCCCTGGTATTATACTTATCGGCGGCAACGCCGTTCGCTATGCTGGCGGGAGTAATATATCCGCAGACGGTTCAATGGCATTTGTAGCGAACGCTCCCGTTACCAGCACACCCGGTATTTTTGGCGATGGTTCAACTAAGGCGCTTTATTCTGAAGTATTTGCCGGTGTGGCCGCGCAAGACCCCTCGAACACGTCTCAGATAAAAATTAAAACTACGCTGTATAATTTGCAGCAGTATATAAAGGATCAGATAAACGCCGCCGAGCCAAAGGGAACCATTAAGGAGGTTTATGATTTGGATGGTACCTTCCTTGATAACTTCAATACAGATGGTTTGGGCGTAACGCCAAAGTGGATTAATTGGGCGTTGGATAACGGCAACAATGGCACACCCGGTTCAGCAGGTAAAGTTTTGGTTGCAGCCGGTGTTTATACCGATCCGGTTAGTGGCCTTGAAACAACATTTGTTGCGGGCGATACAGGCGGAGAATTGGCCCATAAGCTTACAGTGGCTGAAATGCCATCACACACCCACCCGCAGGGCGCTGATGTATATTATTCCACAGGCAGCGGATCAAGCCACACAGCGGGTGATAGTGGCAGCGGATCACGTGGAAACACGTTAGCTACTGGCGGCGATACTCCGCATAATAACATGCAACCGTATAACGTACCGTACAGGGTTGTTAAGATCAATTAAAGTAAGATGCTAAGGGTTTAATAGAGCAAAACGAACCCGAAAAATCTTACAAAATGAATAAAACAAACGTTAAAACGCCTCTTAGCTATTATGGAGGCAAGCAGAAATTAGCTGCAAAAATTATCAGCGCCATTCCGGAAGATCACGTTCTTTATGCCGAGCCGTTCATTGGCGGCGGCGCTGTTTTCTTTCTTAAAAATCCTTCCCAGGTAGAGGTCTTGAATGACACCAACAAAGAGCTGATTAACTTTTACAAGGTGGTGCAAAACGACTTTGTGGCGTTGGAAAAACATATCAGGATAACATTGCACAGCCGCGACTTGCACCGTAAAGCATCGGTTATTTACAACAACCCTGATATGTTCGACGAGATCAAACGAGCATGGGCCGTATGGGTTTTAAGCTCACAAAGTTTCAGCGCCATGCTCGATGCTTCGTGGGGATACGACAAAGGAGATAACACCACTACCAAAAAGATCACCAACAAACGCAATTCATTTACCGAGGATATTGCGATCAGGTTGCAAAATGTACAGTTAGAATGTACTGATGCGCTTAGAATAATAACTTCGAGGGATGCGGAAAAATCATTTTTCTATTGTGATCCACCCTATTTTAACAGCGATTGTGGCCACTACGACGGTTACAGCGAACAGGATTTTGAAAACCTTTTAAAAACGCTGGCCGCAATAAAAGGCAAATTTTTGCTTTCGTCATATCCCTCGCCAATGTTGCAGCGATATGCCAAAGAAAACGGTTGGCACATGTGGAGCATAGAGCAGAATGTTAGTGTAAACGCTAAAAGCGGCTATTTGAAAAGGAAAGTTGAAGTATTGACGGCTAACTACAGGTTAGAGTAAAAGTAAGCCCGGATGTGAGTAGAAGCGCAAACAATCTATTTCACGTATAAGAGCCATAACAGCCCTTAATCCGGGCTGTGCTATTGATGGGTTTAATAGAGCCTGCCAGGATTACGAGAAATAGATTGTTTGCGCTGTAAAGATAGAAATTCTAACCGGTTTTGTGAGGTGGTATAGACTCTTTAAGCTAATTAATTACTTATACAAAACCCGAAAAACTGATACTGAAGCAAAGGGAATTTTTTTTGGTGTCGCTCACAAGGCCTTAAATGGCGTTTAAATGCGATTTGAAAAAAGGGTGTTTTTAAAGTCCATTTTAAAAACCAAATATTTTCAACCCGGCATCAATTTTAACACCGTTTTAAAGCTGTATAAGAACGGCGAATAAAGTTTAATAGGATGCAATTTTAACCCTCAATATCATCTTTGACTAAACAAACAAAAAGCTGCCTGAATACTATTCTAAGCAGCTTTTTACCATTTTTATAGCTATTTAACCATTTTTCAAAACCTCAAAAATTTATACATTTCGTTTTTAAAAATTATACTTTTGGATTTTGCGATTATAGGTCGCCCGAACTGATGTCGATCAAATGCACCGTATTATCGCCCCAATTGGTTACGGCAATGTATTTATCATCTGGCGAACACGCGATCATTTTGGGCAGCGGCGCCGAAGGAAATACCCGGATGATCCTGTCGTTATCGGCATCAATTAAAGCGATGGCGGAGGGCTGGGTAGACAGCGTATCAAAACTGCGCCGGTAATAAGGTACCCATAAGTATTTACCCTTATTTGAAAGGCACATTTCGACCGGCTTGCCGGTAAAAACGTTCGGATGTACGATCTTTTTCTCAAAGGTATATCCCGGGAAATCGGTCTCCTTAAAAAGCGCCGAATCGCGCCGGGTAAAATGGTGTTTGATGACAGCGATCTTCCGCAACGAGTCATTCATATCGTAAACCGAAGTGGTAAAACCTTCCAGGTTGTTTACATAAAGCTTTTTTACAGGTTTGCCGTTGACTGTTTTTTCCAGGATGATCGCTGATTTTGGGGAATTGATGGCCCTGTCGAAAATATCGGCTTTATTACCGGTCCTTTGGTTATTGCTTTGAATACGGGCTACTAATTTTAAGGTAAGTTCGGGGCTGCCGGTTGAAGTTACCCCTATTTTAACTTTCGGAAATTGACAATACGCGGCGGGGCCGATCATCAACAGCCAGGAAGCTAATGCGAAGAATTTGTTCATTATTCAGTTCAGGAAATTTGGCCGAATATAAAAAAAGCGCTTTGATCTAAAAGAGTTCCACAAGCCTTTCCAAAGCCATGCCCCGGGACCCTTTAATTAATATAGTTGAATTTTTTATGGGGTTTGCTTTTATCACGGCGATTGCATCTTCGGCAGTGTTGTAAAATGTAGGTTTCTTGTCCATGTTCCATGGTGCATGGTCCATGGACTTCCCGGCCTTATAAAACTCTTCGCCAATAAAGATCCTTTCATCCGAAGCAATATCAAGCGCCTTGCGGATGATCGCCTGATGTTCCGCAGCCGCTTCGTCGCCCAATTCAAACATATCGCCCAGGATCAACACCTTCCTGCCGGCGCTCAGCTTATCCATATTTTCAATGGCTACTGCCATACTGCTGGGGTTTGCGTTGTAATAGTCGCAGATCAATGTATTGGTTGCTGTTTGGACGATTTGCGAACGGTTATTTTTGGGTTGATAGCCTTCAATCCCGCTGTTTATTTCATCGTCAGTCAAACCAAAATAAACACCGATACAGGCAGCTACCAAAATATTATCGAGATTGTACGCGCCCGTTAATTGGGTTTTCACCGCGTTACTTTCGCCGGTTCGGTTATTGATCCACTCTATGGTTAAATAAGGTGAATTTTCAAGCAGCGAACCGCTGACGAGATTCTTATCGCCGGTAGTGCCATAGTAAATAACGCGTTGTAAATCCCTTGCCTTTTCCATTTCCAACAAAAACGCACTATCAGCATTAATAAACGCAACCCCCCGCTCTTCTTCAAAACTTTCGGACTCCCGGACTTTCGAACTTTCGGACTTCTTTAAATAATCATAAAGCTCCCCTTTCCCTTTTTTAACGCCCTCAAATCCCCCGAAACCCTCGAGGTGCGCTTTTCCAACGTTGGTTATCAGGCCGTGTGTGGGCTGTGCGATGGTGCACAAAAACCCGATCTCCTTTTGATGGTTGGCGCCCATTTCAATTACAGCAATTTCATGGGTCGAATTAATGGTTAAAATGGTAAGGGGCACACCGATGTGATTGTTGAGGTTGCCCTGGGTAAACTGCGTTTTAAAATGCTGCGATAATACGGCGTTGATCAGTTCTTTGGTAGTGGTTTTGCCATTGGTTCCGGTAAGGCCGATAACCGGAATGGTTAATTGCCTGCGATGGTGCCGGGCAAGCTCCTGTAGGGCAGTTAAAGCATCGTCCGCTAAAATATAGCTTTCATCCAGCTGGTAGTCGGGGTTATCGATAACAGCATAAGCCGCACCCGCCTCAATGGCTTGTTGTGCAAATTTGTTAGCGTCGAATTTATCGCCCTTCAGCGCAAAAAATAAGCTGCCCGGCGTGATTTTGCGGGTATCCGTGCTGATGACGGGATGCTTTAGATAAAGCTCGTATAATTGTTCGGTTTGCAAAATAGTTCGTTTTCTTTAGCGATGGGTCGAACTCTTGAGTGTTTAGAAACGTGCAGGCCGTCTGCCTCACTTGTCATCCTGGGCGCAGCGAAGGATCTTGAAGTGACATTCCCGCCTCCAAAGTCCGAATGCGTGGCGTAGAAGATCCTTCGCTGCGCTCAGGATGTCAAAATCGCTTGTTTTTCCAGTTAAACGCTCAAGATTATTAAACTCATCGCTATCAATCGTAATCAAATTATTTTTTCCTTTCTCATCCAGGCCAGCGTCGCTTTTATTTCGCCGTAGCTGAAATCCTCTCCTAAAACCTCTTTTAAAGGTCCGAGCGTATCAGCGCCATAGCTTTCAATCACTTCCTGTATCTTTAATTTCTTTTCGTCAGTTACCAACTCGTTTACCTCAATTCCGCCGGCATAAACGTATTGGCTCAAATGACCTTCGATAGTACCGGCCGATAAGCTGCGGCCTGCTGCTATCTCGGCAACCGTTTGGCCCTGCCTGAACAGGCTGTAGCTGATATAGGCGGTATCCAACCCTTTTGTCGATGTTCTCGTGGCTGCGGTCCCGTTTCTTTCCGCCCTGGATTTGCGTTCCCGCTTCGGGTCCTTTTGACTGATCCTGGAAGTTAACCCTTTCGCCCCGCAATACCCTTTAACCAGCGACATAAACTCGCGTCCATATCGCGCCAGCTTAATATCGCCGAAGCCGGAGATCAGCCGCACTTCGTCCAGTGTTTGCGGCAGATAGGTGGCCAGCTCAACTAAGCCTGCATCCGACAAAATAATGTACGGCGGCACACCTTCCTTCAACGCAATATCGCGCCTTAAGTTTTTAAGTTCTGCCAGCAGTTCAGTTTCATATTCAAGAACAGCCTTTGGCTGTTCCCCGGCGGCGGTCTGCGATGCGGTCAGCTCAACTTTTACAAGCCCTTTTAAAACGCCATCGCTTTTTGCGGTGAGCTTTAACACGGGATAAACGTCTTCGGTAAACTGCAGGTAACCCATGGCGGCCAGCTCGCGGATATAACGATGCCAGTCGGTTTTGCTGACGTCGGCGCCGATGCCATAGGTTTTTAACTGCTTATGATCTTCCGTAATTTTAGGGTTAGCCGCCCCGCGCAAAAAATCGACAATGATGCCGGTCCCAAATCGTTCTTTTAACCTCGCCACCGCTGAAAGCGCCTTTTGAGCGATCAGCGTGCCGTCGAACTTTTTAAACTCGGTAAGGCAAAAATCACACGAGCCACAGGGCGCAGGAAAATCCTCGTCAAAATATTTCAACAAAAAATGACGGCGGCAGCTATGCAGCTGGCAATAGCGTACCATATCATCCAGCTTCCTGAGCATGATGCGGCTTTGCTCCGGGTTATCTTCAATAGTGGCAAACTTTTTTAGCTTGGTGGCATCGCCGGGAGAATAGAGGAGCAAAGCCTCTGATGGCAAGCCATCCCGGCCGGCCCGCCCGGTTTCCTGGTAGTAACCTTCGATATTTTTGGGCATATCCACATGCACCACGTAGCGTACGTTTGATTTATTGATGCCCATTCCAAAGGCGATGGTTGCCACAATGATTTTCGTTTCGTCCTTTAAAAATGATTCCTGCGTTTTGGCTTTAACTGAATTTTCAAGTCCGGCGTGATAGGCCGCTGCCGAATAGCCTTCGCCTTTCAAATCTTCCGCCAGCTCTTCCGTTGATTTCCGCGACAGGCAATAAATAATGCCCGAATCTTCTTTATGCTCATTCAAAAACCCAAGCAGCTGGCCAAAGTAGTTTTTCTTAGGCACTACCCGGTAAGTAATGTTTTCGCGGTTGAAGGAGGACACAAAAACGCCCGGATCGCGCAGGTTCAATTTTTCCAGGATGTCTTTTTTGGTAAGCTTATCGGCGGTCGCGGTAAGGGCGATTACTGGTATCTGCGGGAACTCCCGCTTCAAACCCGCCAGCATCAGGTACTCCGGCCGGAAATCATGCCCCCAATGTGAGATACAATGTGCCTCGTCAATAGCGATAAGGGAAACGGGCAGCGATTTTAAAAAACTGATAAGTTTGCTTTCGTTTCCAAATAAGCGCTCGGGAGCCAGGTAAAGCAAGCGGATCTCGTTATTGCGCAGCCGGGCTGTAAGCTGTATCTGTTCCTGCGAACTTTGACTGGAATTGAAGAAGGCGGCTGGTATACCGTTCACGTTCAGGGCGTCAACCTGGTCTTTCATTAAGGCAATCAGGGGTGAGATGACGATAGTTAACCCTTGCAGCAGTACCGCCGGAAGCTGGTAGCAAAGTGATTTGCCCCCGCCTGTAGGCATCAGCGCCAGCACATCTTTTTTATCTAAAACGTGTTGGATAATAGCCTCCTGCTGATGCCTGAAACTGTTATAACCGAAATATTTTTGTAACGCCTGTACTGGCTCCATTTTAATACGTGTGGAAATGCAAATGTGCAGATTTTCAATCACAGATTTTGATGGCTGTATCTATTTAAGCGGAGTAATTTCAGCTTGTTTTATCTTCGAAAAGTTCGTCGAGATTTAAAACGAATCCCGGTAGGATACCGGTTGAGGCCTCGTCGCCGATGGTAAGCATCCGCGACGATTGGAAATGACCTTCATTGAGGATGTATTTAAAAAAAGTTTTTTCGGTAGGGTGGATAATCCAATATTCCAGCACACCCGCTTCTTCGTATACTTCGTATTTGTTTTTTAGTTCTTTTTTGTTGTTGCCCGGGGACAAAATCTCAACCACGAGGTCGGGCGCGCCAAGGCAACCCTTTTCATCAACCTTGTTAACATCACAAATGACACAAATATCCGGTTGAACGACGGTCAGGATATCTTTATCATCTTTTGATTTGCGTGGCAGGCGGACATCGAACGGGGCAGTAAAAATTTCGCAAGGATTGCCATCCAAGTAATTACCGATCCATCTGGCTAATCTTAAGGATATGCGTTGATGCAGAGATCCGGGCGCAGGACTCATTTTGAATATCTTTCCTTTAATCAACTCCAGGCGCTCATCGAACGTCCACTTTAGATAGTCGGCGTAAGTATAGGTTTTTGAAATATCAAGATCGGATAACTGCATGTCTGAAAATTATTCACACAAAAATATAAAAAGAAGGCAAGAAATAATCTTAACAGGCATCAACGGTATCCCAATCCTTTAAAAACTCTGCCAAAAAACTCGCAAGGTTTTAAATCTTCTAAGTTTAACCTTAAATTAGCCAATCACTTTTGGGCCTTATGTTAAAAAAATTATTGTTTTCAGTTTGTTTACTGGCAATTTCGCTCTTTTGTTTTTCACAGGATATCCGCTCACCCGAAAAATTTTTAGGTTATAAACTGGGCGAGCAATTTACACCCCATCATAAAATAGTCGAATATTTTAAATATGTGGCCCAGGCGTCAAAAAATGTGAAGCTGGTGCAATATGGCACTACCAACGAAGGGCGTCCGCTTTTGGCCGTATTTATCGCATCGGATGAAAACATCGGCCGGCTGGAGGAGATCAGGGTGAATAACCTGAAACTGGCTGGATTAGAGGAAGTAGCAGGCTTTAGGGGCAGTAGCAATGAAAAAAACACCAGCACTATTGCTACTTCAAAAATGCCCGTTATCTGCTGGTTAAGCTACAACGTACACGGTAATGAGCCCGCATCCAGCGAAACGGCCATGCAGGTTTTGTTTGACCTGGTTGCCCCCGCTAACACCCAGACAAAAGTATGGTTAAAAAATACGGTCGTGGTGATCGACCCATGCCTTAACCCCGATGGCCGTGAACGGTACATTAATTTCTACAATTCGGTACGTGGTACGCTGCCCGATGCCAACCCATCGGCGCGCGAGCATTCGGAACCTTGGCCTGGCGGAAGGATAAACCACTATTATTTTGATTTGAACCGTGACTGGGCCTGGCAAACACAAAAAGAATCGCAGGCGCGGCTGGCGTTGTATAATAAATGGCTCCCGCAAATACATGTTGATTACCACGAACAAGGCTACAACTCCCCCTATTATTTCGCACCAGCTGCCGAACCCTTTCACAAAGTGATCACACCGTGGCAACGCGAGTTTCAAAATATTATCGGTAAAAACAACGCAAAGTATTTTGATCAGAATGGCTGGCTGTACTTTACCCGGCAGGAGTTCGACCTGCTTTATCCATCCTATGGCGACACCTACCCGATTTACAATGGCTCCATCGGCATGACCTATGAGCAGGGCGGCATCAGTGCAGGACTGTCCGTGATTACCAGTTCAGGCGATACACTTACTTTAACGGACAGGATTGCTCACCACCACGCTACCAGCATGAGCACGATTGAAACGGCGTCGACGTACGCGCAAAAACTGCTGGACGAATTTAAAAAGTTTTATGACGACAGCCGCAGCAATCCGCCCGGAGATTATAAAACCTATGTTATTCAAAATGACAACCACGATAAAATAAAAATGCTGGCAAAGCTGCTCGACCGGAACCGCATTGAATATGGCTTCGGGCTAAAAGGAGCGGTCAGTGGGTATGACTACCTCACGGGCAAAACACTGCAATATAATCCCGGACCGACCGACCTGGTGATCAACGCTTATCAGCCTAAATCTGTTTTACTGGATGTGCTGATGGAACCCAAAACATTTGTCGCCGATTCGGATACCTATGATATTACGGCATGGTCGTTACCCTACGCCTACGGCTTAAAAGCTTATGGTTTAAAGGAATCTGAGAAGCCAATATCAGCGACCCTGATTGATGAAAAACCGCTTGCAGCTGCCAACTCTCGGGCATACGCCTATGTTTCATCCTGGCGATCGGTTAAAGATGTAAAATTCATGGCGGCGCTATTAAAAAAAGGGATTAAGGTAAGGTACTCTGAGCAGGCATTTGAAGCCGCGGGCAAAAAATTTGCTGCCGGCTCGCTGCTGATCACCCGGGCCGGAAATGACCGGACTGATTTTGATGAACAAGTGGTTAAAGCGGCCGCGTCTATGAATCAGGACTTAATTCCGCTGTCATCCGGTTTTGTTGATAAGGGGCGCGATTTCGGCTCAGACGTGATCCGGTATATACGCCCGCCACATGTGATGCTGGTTGCAGGCGATGGGGTATCAGCCGAGGCGATGGGCGAGATTTGGTACTTTTTTGAACAACAGGTGGGTTACCCTGTAACGTTGGTGAAGTACAAGGACCTGCGCCGGGCAAGGCTTGAGGATTTTGACGTGGCCATTTTTCCCGACGGAGAGTATGAAGATTTTCCGGCAGACAGGTTGCAGGACTGGGCGCGTGCGGGCGGCAGGCTGATCGTGATGCAAAATGCCATCACGCAATTGGCAGATAAAAAGGGTTACGATATCAAAAAGAAAGAGGAGAAAAAAGACGACAAAACGGATGATAAAATCAAACCGCAAACCATCACACGTTACGGCGAGCGTGAAAAAGATGCATTAAGATCATCGGTACCCGGGGCAATTTACAGGATCAACCTGGACAATAGCCACCCGCTTGGCTTCGGATTGGGCGACACTTACTACACACTAAAATTGAGTGATGATATTTACGACCTGTTAGGCGCAGATGACTGGAATGTAGGTACAATAAAGAAGGACGGCTATGTTTCGGGGTTTGTAGGCCAGAAAAGCAGGGAGAAAATACAGAACGGTCTCCTGATCGGCGTACAGCCCATTGGCCGCGGCGATGTGATCTATTTGGTAGACGATCCAATCTTCCGCAGCTTTTGGGAAAATGGCAAGCTGCTGTTCAGTAACGCGGTGTTTATGGTGGGACAGTGACGCCGGGGGCCCTGACGGGAGTGGCAGCAGGCAGTTAGCAGAGGCAGTTGGCTTTAATTTAAACGCTTAATGCTTTCTTAATAATTAAACAAACAGGGCTTAACATTGTTGGTATTTAAAAAAACGACAATTGAAAAAGCTCATCATAACATTATACTGCCTTTCCTCGCTTGCAGCAAATGCACAGGTGGCCGACTCGACTAAAATCAAGCTCGACAGCAGTAAAACCAATTTTGCCGACACGGCAAAAAAAGACATGTCCACCCGCGATCTGTCTCATTATTCGTATCACAAGCCGGGAACTTATATCGTACCGGCGGTACTGGTTATTTATGGCGTATCCTCTTTCGTGATTAAGCCGGTTCGGAATGTAGACTATTATTTTGAAGGTTATGTGCACCGGACCGCACCAAATTATAATTCAAAAGTTGATGATTATTTACAGTTGGCGCCGGCTGCATTGGTATACGTATTGAATGCGGCAGGAGACGAAGGACAGGACCGTTTTGTCGACCGCACGGCATTACTTGCCTTGTCAGGTGCGATACTAACCATCGCCGATGGCACCAAATATTTGGGTCACCGTGACCGCCCTTATGGAACTGATCCGCTTTCATTCCCCTCCGGTCACACCGGCGCCGCATTCCTTGCTGCCGAATTCCTGGCGCAGGAGTATTCGTGGAAATCGCCCTGGTATGGTGTCGTGGGTTATACCATGGCCGCCACTACCGGCATTATGCGTGTTTATGGCCGAGCCCACTGGTTTAGCGACTGTGTGGCCGGAGCCGGACTGGGCATGTTTTCAACCAAACTGGCTTACGTGTTGTACCCTCATGTACGTAAAATATTTGTTCATAAGAACAAAAGCGGTAAAAGTGCCATGCTGGTGCCTACCGCCGTCGACGGCGCGCCAGGGTTTGCATTTGCCATGCAGTTGTAATCGTCACTATAGCTTCATCCCGTGAACAGTTTTTTGGGATATTCCCGGGCCAATCCGGGCCATCCCCTCTCGCATCACTCACCCGGTCAAATCAATAATCCCCCCCGATGAACCCGGCAACAAATCCGAAACCGAACATCCGGCATCCGAAATTCTTACCCCCTCTTGCACTTCTCCCCATTTAACCCGTACTTTATTAACCCATTATCAATCCGAAATTGAACATCCCACATCCGAAATCCCTGCAGGTGCCGTACCGTTACAGGGTATTGGTATTGCTTTGCGCGCTGACCACACTCACCTATATGGACCGTATCTGCATCTCCATTGTGGGCGTGCGCATCAAAGCCGGCCTGCACCTCAGCAACGAAAAGTTTGGATGGGTACTGGCCGCTTTCGCACTGGCCTATGCCCTTTTCGAAATCCCCTCGGGCATGATGGGCGACCGCATAGGCCCTAAAAAGGTATTCATCCGCATCGTCATCGCATGGTCTGTGTTTACAGCGCTTACGGGCCTGGCCACGGGCTTGCTGGGCTTGCTCGTCATCCGCTTTTTGTTTGGCGCGGGCGAATCGGGTACTTATCCCAACAGTATATTAACGGTATCGCGCTGGTTCCCGGTGAGCGAAACCGGCCGGGCGCTGTCGTGGGTGGGCATCGGCTCGCAAATTGGTGCGGCGCTGGCCCCGCTCATCATTGTGCCCATAGCGGTTGCTTACGGCTGGCGCATGCCGTTTTTTGTCATTGGCGCGATCGGCCTGCTGTGGGCGAGCGCCTGCTATGCCTGGTTCCGCGATTTCCCGGCTCAAATGAAAACCATGCCCGATGCCGAAAAAACACATATCCAATCGCAATGCCGCCACAAAGCGGGGCAGCACCTGGTTCCGTGGAAGCTCATTGTGCGCAACAGCACCTTATGGCCGCTGCTGCTCATGTATTTTTGCTGCCAGTGGGCCAATTATTTTTTTATCGCCTGGATGCCCGTTTACCTGCAGGAAGGGCGGGGCTTTACCGAGAATGGCATGAAACAGGTTACCTCCCTGCTTTTTGTGGTGGGCATTGGTGGGTTCCTGGCCGGGGGCGGCGCCGGCGACTGGCTCCTGAAAAGCACAGGCCTTAAATGGGGCCGCCGGCTTACCGGCATGATTGGCCTCGGCAGTTGTGGCATTTTGTTGCTGGTAGCCGCGTTTGCTGCAAATAATACCCTTACCGCCTGCTGCCTTATCGGCGCAAATTTTGCCTTCTCGTTCGGGGTGATGGTATCCTATGCCGTATGTGCTGACATTGGCCGCAACAATGCCGGCACGGTAACCGGCGCCATGAATTTTTTCGGGCAAATGGGCGCTTTCCTCCTCGCACTCATCTTCGGGCAAATTGTACAGGCTACCCACCGTTTTGATTACCCCGTGTATGTGGTTGGCGCGGTATTGATAGGCGGCTGCCTGCTCTGGCTGGCTATCGACGCGGAAAAGCAGTTGCCGGAGATGGGGGATGATGGGAGTAGTGCTAGGTCCTGAGTCTTGAGTCTTGAGTCCCAAGTCTAAAGTGCATTTTCGCCGCAGCAGGTTCTCTCGCACATTAAATTTAACCCAAAAAAGGCCGTAAAGAAGACTGCTCGCCGGCTTTATGGGTTAATCTAAACTTGCAGGAAACCGGGGACAAAATTGCGACCGCATAGGCCCGCACCGCGCACTTGCGCGAGTCGGAGCAGCCATCGTAAAATTTTAATGACGTATGCCCTGATTTCCAATTGACTATTGTAGCTTTGAATACAACACCGTTAACAAGCTAAAAACCATCAGCCATGTTCAAAAAATATTATTGCCTGTTTTTTTTAATTTTCAGCTGTTCACTCCTGGTAACCCGGTCGGGCTTTGCCCAATCTGCAATGTTGGCAAAAGGAGACGTTGCGCCTGTATTTACCGCCCAGGCCAGCCTGGCCGGCACCGCATTTGATTTTTCATTAAAAGATGCCCTCGCCAAAGGGCCTGTTGTGGTCTATTTTTATCCTTCCGCCTACACCGGCGGCTGCGACCTTGAGGCGCATACTTTTGCCGAAATGAAGGATAAATTTACAGCGGCAGGCGCCACCATTATCGGCGTATCTGCTGACGATATTAAGCGGCTGAATGCATTTTCTTCCGATCCGAACTACTGTGCAGGCAAGTTCCCCGTAGCCGCAGACATTGACGGCAAAATAGCGGCAACATACGGCCTCACCATGACCCCCGGAAAGACCGGAATTAAAGATGTGCGCGGCCAGGACCTCACCCACGGCTTCATCCCGCGAACTACTTTTGTCATCGGTAAAGACGGTAAAATTGCAGCGGTCTTTTCATCAACAACCGACCACATTTCGCCCGCCGACCATGTTGAAAAGTCGCTGGCGATTGTGAAAGGGTTGTAGGGGGTGAAAGGTAAAAGGCGAAAGGTAAAAGGAGCTGCATAACCAATGTGGCTTTAGAAATGCATTCACGGCTAAAATAAAAAGGCCTGGCGTTTTGCCGGGCCTTGTATATATTTTGGTAAAACTGAAATAATGGCGTGCGGTCACAGGGCAATCGCTTTTCAACCAAAAATATTTACCCCGACTTTACCATCGAAATGAATCCGGGAATGATCAATAATCCCCGGAATCAGCGTAGCATTTACCCGTTTGCCACATGGTGCAGCAATTTTACCCTGGCGACATTGTGACAAGAACAGGGCCTTCGCTCCAAACAGTAGCAATTAAAAAAGTTATTAAAAAGATCCAGGAAGTTATATCCGGAACTTTATAGATAAACGCTATCGGGGCAACCTAACCAATCCCCGCCGCCCGAAGTCCTCAACTTCCGATGCCCTGTTACCCGCCTCCCCGGCACTAAAAATCACTCGAAATTTGCTAAAAAAGTGTTCACGGGATGAACAAAAATGAACGCTTTTTGGCGCAGAAATTTTTTTTTTTCGATGCCGTTTGCAGGTGGTTTGACAGTGTTTTGAGGTTGTTTTGAAGAGCGTTTGAAGGCATTCGCCGATCGTTTCGTAAGCCGTTCAGCGGATGATGAAAGGCGCCCACGAGGGGCGCCCCTCGTGGGCGCCCGTATGAACCCAACGCAAACGCCGGTTATTGTTACGTTGGGTTATCAATAATTGCGACGTCCAATCCGTTCATTGAAAATACGGGCGCCCACAAGGGCGCCCGTACAAGTGTATTAATTAAAAATAAAATGCCGGAAAAGCGTTCATTTTAGTGTTCAAAAATGAACGCTTTTTGCCATTTCAACTATGAAGTAATACTTCGCACATAACGCATACATCGTTTACTGTCATCATTTTAAACCAAAACTATAAAGTAAAAAAACAGGGGTTTCGTAAAAAAATGAACACCTGCTGTTTTAGGCATTTTTGCCGCCAAAAACGGGCTGCGGCAAACCTAAACGTCATAAATTTGTTTAAATTAGCTACGTATGAAACCCCTGCTCCATAGGAGTCCTTTGCACTGGTGCTGCTGCCTCCTGCTGTTGCTACTGGCAACCGCATCCTGCTCGCCCAAAGGGCCTTACGCGCTAACCAATAAAGTGTACAGCGACAAAGCTAAAGCGTACGTAAAAGCGATCCAAACCCAACAACCCGACTCCCTGACCGACAGTACCGGCCGCCAAATCCCTTCGGACTGGGTAGGCACCGTGAATTTTGGTATCCGCAAGCCCAATTATGTGATCATCCACTTTACCGCGCAGGATTCGCTGCAGCAAACCCTGCATACGTTTACCGTTACCAGCACCCAGGTGAGTGCGCATTATGTTATCGCTAAAAGCGGCAAAGTAGTACACATGGTGAATGATTACCTGCGCGCATACCACGCCGGGCTGGGCAGGTGGGGCAGCGTAACGGATATGAACAGCAGCTCGATAGGAATTGAGATAGATAATAACGGAAATGAGCCGTTTACCGATGCGCAGATCAACAGCCTGCTGGCGCTGCTGACCCGGCTGAAAAGGAGTTATGCCATACCGCAGGCTAATTTTATTGGTCACCAGGATTTTGCCCCCAAACGCAAACCCGACCCCGGCCCCTTCTTCCCCTGGAAAACACTGGCTGCCCGCGGCTTCGGCTACTGGAGCGACGACATACTGGAACTGGCTCCCGCAGATTTTGACTATGTTACAGCCCTGCGGCTGATCGGGTATGATACATCAGATATTAAAGCCGCCATCGTAGCTTTTAAGCGCCATTTTATTCAAACTGACGTAAAGCCACAGCTAACGCAATTAGATTTGAATGTGCTGATGAATTTGGTGGGGAAGTATAGCCAGTAGACGGTGGGCAGCCGGCAGTGAGCAGTAAGAAGATGGAAACTGCCCACTGCCCACTGCCCACTGCCTGCTGCCTGCTATTTCCTCGCCCATCCATCCTTCAGCGTCACCGTCCGGTTAAACACCAATTTCTCTGGCGTCGAGTATTTATCCAGCACAAAGTAACCTTTGCGGATAAACTGGTAGCCTTTGCCCGGCTCGGCAGCGGCCAGGTCAGGCTCGATATACGCGGTGGGTAAAATTTGCAGGCTGTCCGGGTTGATGTAATCCTTAAAGTCGCCGTCCTCGCTGGAGGGGTCTTCTACCCTGAAAAGGCGGTCGTACAGGCGTACTTCCGCTGTTTTGGCGTGTGCCGCACTAACCCAATGGATGGTGCCCTTTACCACCAGCCCGCTTTTGTCGTGGCCTGATTTGCTTTCGGGCAGGTACGTACAATGCACTTCGGTTACGTTGCCTTCGGCATCTTTCTTAAAGCCGGTGCACGTAACAATATAGGCGCTCTTGAGCCGAACTGACAAGCCCACTCCCAGGCGGAAGAATTTCTTTGGCGGCTCCTGCATAAAATCCTCGCGCTCAATCCATAACTCCCGGCTGAACGGCATATCGCGGCCGCCTTCGCCACCTTCTGCCTCGGGGTTGTTCTCACCAAACATTGTTTCCGTTTGATCTTCAGAATAATTCGTGATCACCAGCTTTATGGGATCAAGCACCACCATCCGGCGCCAGGCCGTTTTATTCAGGTTCTCGCGGATACAAAACTCCAGCAGGGACACATCGATCATATTCTCACGTTTGGCGACGCCGATACGATCGCAAAAGTCGCGGATGGAAGCCGGTGTATAACCGCGACGGCGTAAACCGCTGATGGTAGGCATGCGCGGGTCGTCCCAGTCCTCTACGTACCCTTCGTTAACCAGTTGGAGCAGCTTGCGCTTGCTCATCACGGTGTAATTCAGGTTAAGACGCGCAAATTCATATTGTTTGGAAGGAAATATGTCCAACTTTTCGATGAACCAGTTGTACAGCTCGCGGTGCGGCACAAACTCCAGCGTGCAGATAGAGTGGGTGATCTTCTCTATCGCGTCCGATTGGCCGTGGGCGAAATCATACATGGGGTAAATGCACCATGTATCGCCGGTACGGTGATGATGCGCATGTTTAATACGGTACATCAGCGGGTCGCGCATGTGCATGTTTGGCGAGGCCAGGTCGCCTTTGGCGCGCAGCACTTTTGCGCCATCGGGGTATTTGCCGGCTTTCATGTCGGCAAACAGCTGTAAATTTTCCTCCACGCTGCGGCTGCGGTATGGGGTTGCCGTACCCGGCTCAATTGGCGTTCCTTTTTGTTTGGCGATCTCTTCGGCAGTGCTGTCGTCAACATAAGCCAGGCCTTTTTTGATCAGCGTAACGGCGAATTCATATAGCTCATCAAAATAATCAGAAGCATAAAGCTCATTTGCCCAGTTAAAACCGAGCCATTTTACATCTTCTTTTATACTGTCAACATATTCAATATCTTCCTTAACCGGGTTGGTGTCATCAAACCGCAGGTTGGTTTTGCCGCCGTATTCCAACGCCAGCCCAAAGTTTAAACAAATGGATTTGGCATGGCCAATATGCAGGTAGCCATTAGGCTCGGGCGGGAAACGCGTAAGCACGCGGCCATCGTTCCTGCCAGCGGCAAGGTCCTCTTCAACTATTTCTTCTAAAAAATTTAACGACCGTTCTTCGCTCATAACCATATGGAAAACGGCAAAAATAGAAGATAAGTGTGAAAGTAGGGTGAGATTGGGTATAAATATGCGCTGGGCGAGGGAAAGGCCGGGCATTGACGTATACCCCTCCCGACCTCCCCTAAATTTAAGGGAGGAGTTGAGCGGGTTTTTTCGTTACAATATTCTCTCCCTATATTTAGGGAGAGATGTCGACGCAGTCGACAGAGAGGGTAAAAGGGTAATGCCTGGGATGTTCATAAAACTCCCGGCATTGACGTACACCCCTCCCGGCCTCCCCTAAATTTAGGGGAGGAGTAGTGGAGGTTTTCAATGCAATTTTCTCTCCCTATATTTAGGGAGAGATGTCGACGCAGTCGACAGAGTGGGTAAAAAGGTAATGCTGAGATGTACGTAAAACCCCCGGCATTGGCTACACCCCTCCCGGCCTCCCCTAAATTTAGGGGAGGAGTAGTGGAGGTTCTTTTCAATGCAATTTTCTCTCCCTATATATAGGGAGAGACGTCGACGCAGTCGACAGAGTGGGTAAAGGGTAATGCTGAAATTTAACTTTATGAACAAGGTGACCGAACTATGCCGCGAACTCCGCAACAACCCGACCGCTGCCGAAAAACTTCGCTGGAAAGAACTCCGCCGCCGGAATATCGGCGGCGAAAAGTTCCTTCGGCAATACCCGATATTTGTAAGCCAGGGATATGGCGCCAAATCGTTTTACATAGCCGACTTTTACTGCGCGAAACATAAATTGGTGATTGAAGTTGACGGACCGATCCATTTGCTGAAAAAAGAATACGACGATAACCGGGATATGGTGATGGCCGAGTGGGGCTTTTCGGTTGTGCGGTTTACCAATGATGAAATTGTCGGGGACATTAATACCGTAATTGAAAAAATAATGTTTTGGTGCATAGCTTGAAATTCCTGCGACCTGTGCCACGCAGATCTAATTCCATAACGACCTCCTTCAGGTAATTTGTGGCACATCTCTAGCTAATCAACAATCGCCCCCTTAACATTAAGCAAAAGTTAAGCAGGTGTTATCATTAATTTCAGATTAATAAAACCCGAAACCTAATCTGTAGTTTTAAAAATTGATTAAGCTTTGAGATGAGGAAAAAGATACTGTTGATCACAGGCTCAATAAATCAAACCTCGCAAATGCACCAGATTTCCAGGCATTTGCAAGACTTTGACTGCTGGTTTAGCCAGATATTTGCCGACAATAAAGTCTTATCGGCACTTGTGAATCACACCCCATTAGCCAATGGGACGGTGGTTGCAGAAAGCTTCAGGGAAAAGTCGGAACATTACCTGCGGCAGCTTGGCGCGCAGATAGATTATCGCGGAGAGAAACATCAATACGACCTGGTGGTTAATTGCAGCGACATGATCGTGGCCGAAAAATTCAGGCAAACCAAAACCATTTGGGTGCAGGAAGGCATGATTGATAAGCCCACCTTGCTTACAGGCCTGGTAAAAGCGTTCGGTTTGCCGGCGTATCTTACCGGCGATACGTCGCTCAACGGATCGACAAATGTTTGCGACATTTATTGCGCCGCTTCGGAGGGCTATAAGAATTATTTTGCCAATTATGGCACAGATGTTTCTAAACTGATCGTAACCGGTATCCCCAATTACGACAACCAGCACCAGTTTATGAACAATGATTTCCCGCTGCATAACTATGTTATGGTGGCGACATCAGACATGCGCGAAACTTACCGCTATGAAAACCGCGCGGCCTTTATCAGGCATGCCGCAAAAATTGCTGATGGACGGCAATTGTTGTTTAAACTGCATCCCAATGAAAAAGTAAGCCGGGCAGAAGCGGAGATAAAAAAACACGCGCCGGCCGGCACTTTGGTGTTTAGTAATGGGAACACCAACCATATGATTGCGAACTGCACAGAACTGATCACCCAGTATTCCACGGTTGTGTATACCGGCATCGTCCTCGGAAAAAAAGTGCATTCTTATTTCGATTTAGATAAGCTAAAAACGCTGGCGCCGGTGCAAAATGGCGGCGCCTCGGCCAAAAACATTGCGCAAATATGCCGGGCCTATATTAACTTTGATGGGAAGAAAGAGAATTTCCTGAGAGAATTTACGTTCAGCACTGATGCTGAACCCCGTCAAAAGCAATATGCCTGAGGGGCGTTAAGAACAAGTATCTATGGGCGAAAATACGGTTATAGTTGTGCAGGCAAGGACTTCATCAAGCCGCTTGCCCGGCAAGGTTTTACTGCCGGTACTGGGTAAAAGCCTTTTATACCGGATGATCGGGCGCCTGCGAATGATAAGGCATGAGGTTTTGATCGTGATCGCGACGTCCGAAGAATCAGCCGATGATATTATTGAACAGGAAGCCGCCCTTATAGGGGTCCCATGCTTTCGGGGCAGCCTGAACAATCTGCTCGACCGGCATTACCAGGCGGCTAAGAAATATAATGCCGCCACGGTGTTAAAGATCCCTTCGGATTGCCCTTTGATCGACGCCCGGATTATTGACCAGGTACTTGATTTCTACTTTGCGCATCCCGGTCAGTTTGACTATGTAAGCAACCTGCATCCGGCCACGTTTCCTGATGGTAACGATGTGGAGATTATGACCATGGACTGCCTGGAAAAAACATGGCGCGAAGCAACCCGCCAGATGGAACTCGAGCACACCACGCCCTACATTTGGGAAAATCAGGAAAACTTCAAAATTGGTAACGTAATTTGGAATACCGGCAAGGATTATTCCATGTCGCACCGGTTTACTATTGATTATGAAGCGGATTATCAATTTATAAAACGCGTCTTCGAAGAGTTATATCCGGATAAGCCGGATTTTTCCTGCGCAGATATTTTAACGCTTTTGGGTCAAAAACCGGATATCTATCAAATAAATGCCCGGTACGCCGGTGTAAACTGGTACCGAAACCACCTGGGCGAATTAAAAACCGTTTCGGCCAGCCAGACGAATTTACCTTTAATTAACAAAACATAAAAAATTAGCCCCTAAATTCGTTTTCTTAATATTAAATAAATGCAAACCGGAGATACATCTGCAAATCAATTGGAAGCAACTGCCTTAAAAGTAAGAGAGCATATCATCAGGATGTCTACCGATGGAGGTTGCTTTGTCGGCGCTTCGTTATCGGCAGCAGATCTGATCGTTTACCTGTATTCCGATTTTTTAAATATCAACATCAATAACCTGGATGATCCGAACAGGGACTACCTGTTTCTTTCTAAAGGGCATGACGTGCCCGCCCTGTACGGCACGTTTGCTGAGCTGGGTCTTTTGGACCGGGACCGTTTAAAAAATCATTTATCGCTGGAAGATCATATCTACTGGCACCCAAACACGCACGTTCCCGGGATCGAATTTCATTCGGGCTCATTGGGCCACTTACCTTCCGTAGCAATTGGCGTAGCGATGGACATCAAAATACGCGGCGGTAAAAACAAAGTCGTCTGCATTATGGGCGACGGTGAATTAAACGAAGGCACCTGCTGGGAGGCTGTGCTGGTAGCTAATGCCTATAAGCTGGATAATTTGATCTTTGTGATCGACCGTAATCATTTCCAGGCCAATATGCCGACAGAGGAATTGATTCCGCTGGAACCATTGCACGATAAATTTACTGCCTTTGGCGCCGCTGTAAAACGCATCGACGGGCACAGCTTTGCTGAGCTGCACGAGGCTTTTTCCGCTTATCCGTTCCACCCCGGAAAATTAAATGTGGTGATTGCCGATACTGTACGCGGAAAAGGGTTACCCAGTATTGAGCGCCGCGCCGACCGCTGGTTTTGCAATTTTAATGTGACCGAAGTGGAGGAGTTATTGAAAGAATTGCACGGCGAACATTTAACTAATTTAACATCAGAAACATTAGTAGTCAGGTAAATAGCATGACGTACGAAGAATTATTGACAGAAACCGCCTTAGCCGATGAGCGCTTCATCGTGATGACGGCGGAAAACCGCGCCCTCGTTCGGAATATCCCGGGCAAACTTGGCAACAGGTTTATTGATACCGGCATCACCGAACAAACGATGATTGGCGCGGCGGCAGGCCTGGCGCTTCGGGGGCGCATCCCCGTAGTACATGCACTGGCTTCCTTTTTAACTATGCGGGCGTTCGAGTTTGTGCGTACCGATGCAGGCATACCAAATCTGCCCTTAAAATTAAGCAGCTTTATCCCAGGCTTTTTATCCGATGGTAATGGGCCCACCCACCAGGCCGTTGAGGACATTTCGCTGATGCGCGGCATCCCTAACATGACGGTTTTTGCGCCTGCCGACGAAGATGACCTGGTAAAAATGCTGCCGCAGATCTGGGCGCATCCAAATCCATCCTACGTCCGCATCAATACCCGCAAAACAGAGTATACGCACAGCGATTTTGAGATCGGCAAAGCCGAGATCATATCAAAAGGCGAAGACGTTACTCTTTTAACCTACGGACTTTTATTTGAACAGGCGCTGGTTGCAGTCGATATTCTTAAAAAAGAAGGACTGTCGGTTGGTTTGATCAATATGCGCAGTCTGAAGCCGGTTGATGAAAGGGCCATTGTTGAAGCCACACGCGAAAGCAAGCTAACGGTAACGTTAGAGGATCATTTTCTGACCGGCGGCTTGTATACCATTGTAGCCGAAGTGCTGCTGAAACATGCGCTTACGGCTAAAGTATTACCCATCGCCCTGAACGAAAGATGGTTTAAACCTTCCCTGTTGCCAAATGTGCTTCAACACGAAGGTTTTACCGGCAAGCAAATAGCCGAAAAGATATTAGGCTATAACATTTTTTACAAACAACCCGAAATACGGACCCCCCAATTTTCTGAATAATAAAATGATACTGACATGCCAAATTCTGTAAAATTTAACGCCGATTATCCCGACATAACCAAATCAAACGAGCTATACGAGCGTGCTTTAAAAGTTCAAAAACCGGTTACCCAAACCTTAGCAAAGGGGCCCGGGCAGTTCACTAAGGGTGTAGCGCCAAAATACATCCAAAAAGGAAAGGGCTCGCATGTGTGGGATGTTGACGGAAACGAATACATCGATTATAACGCAGCCATCGGCCCAATATCGCTGGGTTATTGTTACCCTGTGGTTGACGAGGCGATAAAAAATCAGTTAAAAGACGGCATCACCTTTTCGATGATGCACCCGCTGGAAGTAGAAGTCTCTGAATTGTTGCAGCAAATCATACCAAACGCTGAGGCAGTGAAGATTGCCAAAACCGGGGCCGACGTGTGTTCGGCAGCGATACGCCTGGCACGGGCTTTTACCAAACGCGACAAAATATTTTGCTGTGGCTATCATGGTTGGCACGACTGGTATATCGGCATCACCAGCCGCAATGCCGGCATACCCGAGGTGATTCAAAACCTGACTTACACTTTCGAATATAACGATATTGAGTCGATAAAAGCATCATTGGATGATACGGTTGCTGCGCTGATCCTCGAGCCCTTCATATTCGAGGCGCCCAAACCCGGCTTTTTGAATGAGCTGGCGCAGGTATGTAAAGCAAACGGCACCCTGCTGATATTTGATGAAATGTGGACCGGCTTCCGCATCGCCATTGGCGGTGCGCAGGAGTATTTCGGCGTAAAGCCAGATTTGGCGGTTTATTCCAAGGCCTGTGCCAATGGCATGCCCATTGCCTTCCTTACCGGTCGTGCGGATGCAATGGAGCTATTAAATTCGGAAGTATTCAGTTACACCACTTTCGGGGGCGAAGCTTTGTCGCTGGCGGCCACTAAAGCTACCATCAATGAACTGAGGGACAAAAACGTGCCGAAATACCTGGATGAAAAAGGCGCCTTGCTGAAAAACGGATATAACCAGCTCGCTATAGAAATGGGCGCGGACATTTACACCCGCTGCATTGGGTACAACTGCCGCTCGATGGTGACATTTACTGCGGAAGCCGGTAACGGACTTGAAGTAAAAGCCCTGATGCAGCAGGAAATGATTAAACGCGGCGTGCTTTGGGCCGGGTTTCACAATATGTGCTTCACCCATAGCGATGAAGATATTGAATATACGCTGTCGGCTTACCGGGATGTACTACCGATTGTGAAGGCGGCGATACAAAGCGGCAACGTTAAACAATACCTAAAGGGCGAGGCGCTTGAAGCGGTCTTCCGGAAAGTAAATGACTATAATATTAAACCAAAAACGGTTTGAAAATGTGCTGATGTACAGATGCGGGGATGTGCAGATGAATGAATTTGCCGGCGTACACGAACGACCACTGACTATTGATCAATGACTACCGACCGATTATTTTCATTAAAAAATAAAACCGCCATCGTAACAGGGGCATTGGGCTTGCTGGGCAAAAAGCACTGCGAAGCGCTGGCCGATGCCGGGGCGAATGTGGTGGTAGCCGATATGGATGAAGCCGCCTGTGCGGCTTTTGCCGAACAGCTCGGCGAACAGCACGGGGGACTGAAGATAGATGTAACAAGCGAGGCTTCACTCCGAAGCGCCCGCGATCAGATTCTGACACGTTATGGTGCTATCGATGTGCTGGTAAATAATGCGGCCATTAATGATATGTTCGAGAACCCGGGCATGGCTAAGGAGTTATCGGCATTTGAGAATTACCCGCTGGATGCGTTCAAAAAATCGCTGGATGTAAACGTTACCGGTGTTTTCCTTGCTTCCCAGGTTTTTGGGTCGGTCATGGCCGGGCAACATAGCGGCAGCATTATCAATATTGCCTCTACATACGGCATTGTTGGGCCCGACCAATCCATATACCGCAATGAATGCGGCGAGCAAACTTTTTACAAGTCGCCGGTTTACCCGGTAACCAAAGGGGCGGTGGTAAATTTTACCCGCTTTTTAGCGGCCTATTGGGGCAATAAAGGTGTGCGCGTAAACACGCTGTCCCCGGGTGGGGTCGAAAACGCCCAGAATGAATTTTTTATACAGAATTATTCCGCCAAAACCCCGCTGGGCCGTATGGCGCAATCCACGGATTACCAGGGCGCGCTGGTGTTCCTGGCAAGTGATGCTTCGGCATATATGACCGGTGCAAACCTTGTGGTTGACGGCGGATGGACGGCCATATAGTTTTTGAACCCAATTAAACATTAAAGATATGTTAGCAGCAAAACTTTCACGAATCAAGCTACTCCTTACTGATTGTGACGGAGTGTTAACCGATGGCGGCGTTTACTATGGCGAAGCCGGAGAAGAGTTGAAAAAGTTCGACATCCGCGATGGAATGGGCGTAGAGCGTCTGCGCAACCTTGCGGGTGTACAAACGGGCATCATTACCGGCGAGCTTTCGCCTTCGGTAATTAAACGCGCCGAAAAACTAAAGATCACCGAACTGCACCTGGGCGTAAAAGATAAACCGGCAGTTTTAAAAGAGATCATGCACCGGCTGGATCTGAAGGCCGAAGAAATTGCCTACATCGGCGACGATGTGAACGACCTGGAGGTGATGAAAATGGTGGGCGTTGCTATCTGCCCAGCTAATGCCATATCGTTTGTGCGGGAAATGGCCCACCTGGTAAGCCAGTTTAACGGCGGTAGCGGGTGCTTTAGAGAAGCGGCAGAAATGATCATCCTTGCTCATGGCGGCGGAAAAATTACCGGCCGCCCCGCCGGGGTGATTAGCTTAAACAGCGGTGTAAAAATAGGGGCGGGAGAACCTTGTTATATCATTGCCGAGATCGGTATCAACCATAATGGCTCACTCGAAATAGCGAAACAGCTGATTGATGAGGCGGTAACGGCCAAAGCAAGCGCGGTGAAATTTCAAAAACGTACGCCCGAAATTTGCGTCCCGAAAGATCAGTGGGAAGTAATGCGCGATACGCCCTGGGGCCGGATGTCGTACATTGATTACAAGCGTAAAACCGAATTCGGAATAGTGGAGTATGCAACGATTGATCAATACTGCAAAAAAGCAGGCATCGATTGGTTTGTATCCACCTGGGATGTGGAGGCCGTTAATTTTATGGAGCAGTTTGATACGCCTTTGTATAAACTGGCTTCAGCCTCGTTAACTGATACGCAGCTGATCAAAAGAATATTGCTTACCGGCAAACCACTGATGCTATCCACCGGCATGTCTACCGTGAAAGAGATTGAGGATGCGGTTAACCTGGTGTGGTCGTTCGATAAAAGTTACCCGCTTTTTATTGCGCACTCTACCTCGGCATACCCCTGCAAGCCTGAAGAATTGAATTTGAAAATGATCCAGACACTCGGGCAGAAATATCCGGGCGTACCGATAGGCTATTCCGGCCACGAAACAGGCCTTGCAACAACCGTGGCGGCGGTGGCCATGGGCGCATGCTTTGTTGAACGGCATTTTACACTTGATCGCGCCATGTGGGGATCCGACCACGCTGCATCGGTTGAGCCGGGAGGCTTCCAACGCCTGGTACGTGACATACGCGACGTAGAGGCGGCAACCGGCGATGGCGTGAAAAAAGTTTACGAATCGGAAATCGGGCCGATGAAGCGGTTACGCGTAAATATTAGTGAAGAGTATAAGGCGAAGTCGAAAGCCTGAAAAAATCTTGTTTTATCTTGGGCGAAAGTCTAAAAACCTAAAGTGTTCCAAAACTTTTTTTGTCATCCGGAACGCAGTTTTTTTGTCATCCTGAACGCAGCGAAGGATGACAAATCAAATGCCTAATCTTCTAAATAAAGTAAAAAATGACGTTTATCACCTGCAGCGTGCCGGAAAAAGCCTAAATTTCCGGTTTAGAGTCAAAAATCAAAATGACCCTCATCCAAACAACAACGTTAATCCTCTTCTGCTGGGTGATTTTTATCATCTGTTGGGAACGGATCGACCCCTACCGCAAAGGCCTGCCTTTTTTCAGGGATGGGTTTTGGGTTGACTTTGTTTGGTATACGCTCATTCAAAGTTATTTTCTTAAGATCTTGATATTTGGATATATAATAACGCCGGTACAGGTGCATTATCATTTAAATGGCGTGAAGTTTTTTCAAAACTGGACGTTAACGGAGCAGATTTTATTTTTTGTTTTTACTCACGATTTGTATATCTATCTTTTTCACCGTCTGCAGCATGCCAATAAAATACTTTGGCGCACCCACGAGGCGCATCATTCGGGCAAACAAATAGACTTTTTGGCCGGTTCACGTTCACACATTGTAGAAATCATTATTAATCAAACTATCGAGTTTGCCCCGATAATTATATTGCTCGGGCCCAATTCCCCGGTCGTTCCCATAAAAGCATTGCTGGATGCCATGTTTGGTATGTTTATCCATGCAAACGTTAATGTGAAATTTGGCAAACTAAAATATTTCCTCAATTCACCCGAATTGCACCTGTGGCACCATGCAAATTACCGGGAGGTGTTTCATGCCAATTTCTCAACTAAGTTTTCAATGTGGGATTATCTGTTTGGAACCGTTTATGATCCCGGCAAAAAGCCCGGCGACCAGCGCGACAACTGGGGCTTGTACTACGATTATCCGAAAGACTACTTTTTACAGCATGCCTTTTCGGTAAAACGGTTTGATGAGCAAAAACTGTTAAAGTATAAATGGTTTAAATGGTATTACGAGCTGAGGCCCAACATGATCAGGGCATTCCAACGGCGTGCCCGTATCAAAAAAAGTTCTATAATGGTTAACATGCGTCCCGCCGAATCCGAGGGGTTACCCGGCCCGGATATTTCCGAACGCGACGATACGGTAGCTAACTTTAACTAAAACAGCCAACGTCTTTCTTAATGCCGAAAATTTATATCTTGCGTCAACATTTTAAACTTTAGCGTATTGGCCTGGATATACCTGATTTTAGCTGCAACCTGCGAAACCGCCTGGACATTCTGCTTAAAATTTATGAAATTCAGCGATCTGAAAGCACTCGGCCTCACCACTTTTTACAAATGGCAGGGCGGGTTGGAAGTTTTACTGCCCTTTATTGGTTACGTGTTGTTTGGACTGGCCAATATCTATTTTTTTTCGACGGCAATAAAACATATCCCAACGGCAATGGCGTTCGCGGTGTGGACCGCAACTACACTGATCTTTTTGAAGGTGTCAGAAGCGGCATTTTTTCACCAGCGAATTTCGTGGCCCGAAGCTTTTTTTATGCTGATGATCATGGTAGGTATCCTTGGGCTGAAAATTTACGCGGCGCCGGCCAGGTAAGGTCTTTATAAAATACAGGTATGAAAAAACACCTTTTTAAAATCGAAGTTTTTTTGGCAACAGTCGCTGCTGTTTTTTGTATGCACCCGATGCGCGGTTCGGGCCAGGTAACCAGCATCGTCACTCCTGAAAGTCATCAAACGTATCAATTGCCCGACCCAGCCACGATTCAAACCGCTGAAAATGCGCAAACAGCGCTAACGACCGCTCAAAACGCGGCAAAGGCCCTTATCGCGGATGCCGCGAGTGAAAAAACCGACATCGCCGCCGAGCAAAATGCCTATAATAAAGCGGAAGCAGAAAAAAATGAATATTTGGCGGGATTAACAAACTTCAGCAAACAGGATGTTGATCCATATAAAGCAGATTTGAATAATTACACCGCGCTCGGAACAAAGTACACAACGCTGCTCGATAAGCACAACAAGGCTGTAAAGGCCAATAATGCCCTGCCGGCAAAGAATAGAAAGGCGACAATAGTTGCGGCTTTAAACAAAGAGAAACTACAGGTGGACAGCATGAGCTCGCAATTGAGTAAATGGAAAACGAAACTTGATGCAGCAAAAGCCAAACTCGATGTAAAAAATACGGCGCTGCAAAAGCAGCAAAAAAAATACGAAGCGGATGAGCAGTCGTCCTCCGCCAAATTGCGCGTTTCAAAAAATAAAATATCGGGGATATTAAACCAGTTAATGGCCTGCGCGAACTATGCCGCAAAATGTAAGGGGCTGATCGCCGCAAAATCCACCGCCACGCCGGGAAATAACGTCGTTACGGACTATTTTGACTCTGCCGGATACGAAGCCGCGATAACAGACCTCGGCGTCACCCTGCAAAAGCTGGCGGCATTTTAAAACAATCCGGATTGACCCGGATTGCAAATGCACCGCGAAAAGATTAGTATTGTACCCGGACTGGCAAGCCGCTGTAAAACATCGCTTTTTCAGTTCATGACCACATAGTAACTGACTTAATAAAACTGATATCATGAAGAATTTCTTTACTTCAATTGTATTGCTTTGCACGTTAACTGCTGCAACGGCACAGCAGCCCGCCGGCAATCCGCCAAAAAACCCGAATCCTGTCACCAAAAGCCGTGTTTTACAGGTGGATTCGGCAGTGGTGACCAAACATACGGTCATCATAAAAGGGAAAGCGGTACCCTATACGGCCACAGCCGGCACCATGCCGATTTGGGATGAGGACGGCCGCCCGATTGCCGGTGTGTTTTATACGTATTATGAAAGAGATGATGTAAGCGACCGCTCTACCCGCCCGCTGGTAATTTCGTTTAACGGCGGCCCCGGAACACCTTCGGTTTGGATGGAGATTGGTTATACCGGCCCCCGCCGCCTTAACGTGGATAACGAGGGTTATCCGGTACAGCCTTACGGAATTGCTGACAATCAAAATTCGATACTTGATGTCGCTGATATTGTATACGTAGACCCTGTTAACACCGGCTATTCAAGAATAGTGAACAAAGAAACGCCGGGATCTACTTTTTTTGGCGTGAATGAAGACATCAAGTACCTGGCGGAGTGGATCAACACCTTTGTGACCCGCAAAAACCGATGGGCTTCGCCAAAATTCCTGATCGGCGAAAGTTATGGCACCACACGTGTTTCCGGGTTGGCGTTGGCCCTCCAGGATTCGGAGTGGATGTATTTGAACGGGGTCATCCTGGTTTCGCCAACGGATCTTGGTATTGAGCGCGGCGGACCAGTGCAGGCCGCATTGAAATTACCCTATTTTGCTGCAACGGCATGGTACCATGGCATGCTGCCGCCCGAATACCAGCAAAAAGAGCTGACCGCATTCCTGCCAGAAGTTGAAAATTTCACAATAAACGAGCTTATCCCCGCGATGTCTCGCGGCGGGTTTATTGACGATGCCCAAAAGCAGGACATCGCTGCCAAAATGGCCAAATACAGCGGGATTTCGCAGAAGCTGATACTGGATAATAACCTCGATGTATCCTACGATCTTTTTTGGAAAGAGCTGCTTCGCGAAAAAGGCTATACCATCGGTCGGCTGGACTCGCGCTATCGCGGGATCGACCGGCAGGCCTATGGAGGCAGTCCTGACTACAACGCGGAACTGACCGCATGGCTGCATGAGTTTACCCCTGCGATGAACATTTACCTGCGGAATGACCTGAATTATAAAACTGATTTGAAATACAACATGTTTGGCAACGTTTGGCCCTGGGATGATAAAAACGATCACACCGGCGAAAACTTGCGCCAGGCCATCGCCCAAAACCCCTACCTCCACCTGCTTATCCAATCGGGCTATTTTGACGGCGCCTGCGATTATTTCAATGCAAAATACAGCTTGTGGCAACTGGACCCAAGCGGCAGGCTGAAAGATCGCTTAAAATGGGAGGGATATAAAAGCGGGCACATGCTGTACCTGCGCAAAGAGGATCTGCAAACCGCCACTGAAAACTTAAGGAAATTTATACAAGAATCAATCCCCAAACCGGGAACGCCGGCGAAGTATTAAAGTCGAAAGTCTTAAGTCGAAAGTCCAAAGGTTAAATTACGACTGCGGGTTTTCGACTTAAGGCTTTTCACTTAAATTTTATCCGGGTTGTTTATCATATACGTCAGGAGATATGATACCTCTTCGCTTTGTTTATTAAGCTCGTTAAATTTATCAGCGGAAATATAATTGCAAGCCGGGGAAGCATCAAGCCATGCTTGAGTTTCACCGTTTTCCATATCGGCATCCGTGAGTTTGCTAACGAAGTGATTAGGGTATTTACGTTTCTTGTAGGCCTCGGCGATCGAGGCAAAAACAGAGCGGGATGATCTCCTGATTTGGTCGATAAGGCTATAAGTTTCCTCTTTTGGAAAGCTTTTCGTGATCGAGAAGGTTTCCATAGACAAAGCAAACGCCTTTTTATATGCAATCAAATCCCTGAAAGACATTTTTTTAACATTGAGTCAAAAGATCGAACGACTAAAATAAAACCTTTAAGGAAAATTTTAACGCGATCCATCTTCTGACTTTAGACTTTCGACTAGAGACTTCGGACTTTATCAATCATTTTTCAACCCGATCTCATGCCCCTGGTAATCCATGATGAATTCATTTTCAGTGAAAAAGTTAATACTGAAAATAGTTCGCGGATCGCCGGTGAACGTGGGTTTAGCCACATCGGTTATATTATCGCTGCTGCTGGTGGTATAGTTGTATTTAAACCCGTTACTGGTGGTTATTGTTATGTTGGTGCCCGCGGGCAGCGTGGCCTCGGTGTTGGGTGCATTATTGTTCTCGATGATTGAAATGGCCGGCGTCCCGGTATCGAACAATATGGTTGCAGCAACCGTATTGCCATTATAGGTGATGGTAGAGGGTATATCAGGCGAATAGCCGCCCTGTGAAAAAAACGTAAGCTGGTGCATGATAAACCCGTTGGAAGGGTTTACATCCTCCGGTAGCAAGCCTATCTGGAGCAGATTTTTCACATAGTTGCCATTAAAGGTAAACTCTGAATTCACCAGTTGCGATAGTTTAAACCCATTCAACAAACCATTGGTGGTTTTAAAATAGCTCAAAGGACTGCTGATCACGCTGCTGGCGAAGCTGGTGCCGGGACCAACGCCAAAAACGTCCTGGGAATGCGGGGCCTGTTTTGCTCCGTTTTCATCTATAATCTTATAATACAAAAAAAGCGGAATGCGGCCCGTGGTTATTGAGCCGTTCAAATCGCCGATCTTAACGGTTGCATAAGCTACATTGCCATATTCAGAGGTTTGGCTGACTTTATTGCCAAAGGATACGACCGCCGTTTGATTGGTAACCGTTATGCCGTTAACCACAACCGAGTCCCCCGGGACATTAATGCCGGCGCTGGTGATCATCGACGCGGGCAGGATGCCGTTGGCATCGATGGTGAGCCCTGAAGATCCCGTGTCAAAAACAAGGTAATAGGTAGAGATTGAGCTTGTACCCAAACCCGAGATCGGAATAAAAATTCTTTTATAGATGCTGCTGTCCACCTCATAAAGCCCCAGCGTGGCCAAGGGTTTGATGGTTGGAGTGGGCGGCGGATTCGAATGATCTTTCGAACAGGAGGCCATTATCAGCAACAGAAATAATCCTGCAATAAATACCGGGGAGTATAATTTGTAAACTTTTCTCATATTTTATAAACATTCATTTCGACCGTACGTGGTATAACGGGCTTTCGCAACAATTTGTATAGCAGCCATTAAAAGTAACGATAATTATCGTGTTTCGCAGCAGACCGGTTTCCCGCGTTTAAGTCCATCCTTTTTACTTACGAAGATCGCCGGCATTAGGTTGTTTCGAACGGGCATTTTGTGTTGCGCCGGATTAACCGTAGATATTTCTTTCCAAAAACGCATTCCTGAATTTACCATGCGGGTCATATTCAGCGACAAACTTTTTAAACGCACTTAGCTTTTCATAACGCTCCTCTAAAATGTGTGGCGCCAGGGTGAATATCTTGCCCCAATGCGGCCGGGCGTTAAAAGGGGCAAGGGCGTTTTCAATAAGCGGCAATAGCTTTAGCACGGCTTCCGTTTCCTGCTTCCACGTAAAGTGAATAGTGACCGATGTTTGTTTATGGCAGGGGCTCATCCAAAGTTCATCTGCGGCAATGGTGCGTATCTCCGTAATAAACAAATGCGGGCCTATCTGTTTACCTAATTTTGACACCGCGCTTATGGCTTCTACCGCGTGGCGCAGGGGAACAAAATATTCCGACTGCAGCTCTTTCCCGCTGCTGGGGGTAAAACCCATCTTAAAATGTGGCAGGCGTTCGTACCAGGGGCCGGGCACACCCATTTGTTCCGTACAGTTCTCCGCGCTTAGCGCAATTATGGGATGCAGGTTTTTGGTGGCCGCTTTCGCGCCGTAAAACTCAGCTTGATTGTGCTCAGCATCGGTGCCGATGCGGCTTTTTATCCAAACCTCGTTGATGTAGTCGGTTTGCCAATCGTGGAATAAACTAACACTATATCCGGCCGACATTATTTTCTCAAAATTATCTTTAAGCTGTGCCATGGGCAAACGTGTAAACACATTCTGCCGCATCATATACGTCGGCTGAATTTTCAAGGTTACCTTTGTAAGGATGCCCAGGGCGCCCAGGCCCACCACTGCGGCATGCAGCTTTTCCGCATCCAGCGCCTTTGACAGTTTCGCGAGGCCACCATCCGCAGAAACTATTTCCAGGCCCGTCACCGCGCTTGCCAGGTTTCCATTTTTGAGCCCGGAACCGTGCGTTGCGGTCGTGATGGAACCACCCACCGAAATATGTGGCAGCGAAGCGAGGTTATGCAAGGCGTATCCCTGCTGGTGCAAATAAGGGGCCAGTTCGCCATATTTAATACCACTTTCTACTGTCACCGTCAAAGCGCCCTTATCCAGCGACACTCCCTTGTTCAGTTCCCTGGTCGATAATAGGTTGTCACGGCTGTCTGCAATAGTATTAAAACAATGCCTCGTGCCCAGCGCTTTGATCTTCCTATGCGTTTTAACCAGCTGTTGCACTTCTTCAACTGTCTTCGGATAAAAGATATTACCGGTGCTGTACGTAAGATTTCCTGACCAATTAGTTAAGTGCGGTTGCTGCCCTAAAGGGAATTTATTCAGAGGGGCAATGAAAGGGGTGGCCATGGCTGTCGCGCTGATTTGAATGAATGTTTTTCTTTTCATTGGCTGTTTGGGTTGAACAAGGTACCATAAAAAGTTTATTGCCGGGAAAGACGCACAATTAAAAATTCTTTTTGCCTTTAGCAGGTTTGGGTTTCAATGAGCTTACATAAGTATAGCTCTTTTCGAACCAGGGTTTCAGGTCGCTGGTTTGTTCCAGCAAGCTGTCCGGTACTGTCACATATTCCTTTTGAACAATTCCATACGCGGTTACCAACGTCGTATTATATTTTTGCATGAACTCTTCTCGCGCTCCCGCGGGAAGCCGGAGCGCTAAAAAGCCGTCTTTCGAAAAATAGCTGTACATGTGCCCGTAAAGCGAAGTATAGGGAATGGTATCGCCTTTCCGTACCGCATCCGGATGCGCAGCAACCAATTGATCGAAAAGGTCAATTTTGTTTTGCATAGTTAAAAGTACTGCATTTTACATGGTAAAAGCAACATTACTTTATAGTGTAGCTCAACAACGTCTCCGTTTCGTTCAGATAGCCGTAATAGCTGGCGTCCTTCTCGATGATGCCAATGCCCGGCGCCAGGTAAAAGTCGAGATAAGCGATATTGTGGAAACCGGTCCCGTTAACGTTGATCTGGAAGTTGATGCCGGTATGTACCACGTTGGTGAACGTTCGCCCATTCACAACCCTGACAATATCTGTTTCCAGTATCGTATTGATAGCCTGCACCGGGCTACCGTTGAGCATCAGGTACAAGCTCGGGTTGCTTACCCAGGTATATCCTGCCGGTGCTTTATCTATTAAAACATCCAAAGTTGTAAAGCCCCATGGCGGCGAGGAATCAAAGAAGCCGATGGTATGTTTGTTAGCATAGTAATAGGCGGTCCTTTTACCATATAACTGTGATTTTACCGTGGCATCATAACACACCTTGCTATTGAAATCGGTCGTCGAGCCGTTTATGGTATAGGTAACAATATCTTGTTTGGGACCTATCAGGGGGAAGGTGTCGGTTTGCAGGCCGTAAACCGAATCGCGGTATTGCCAGGTTGAGCCATAAGTCTGCGGAAAATAGCTGCTGCCCGGCATCGGCGGGGGCGTTGTATAGGCAATTTGCTTGCAGCCCTCAAACCAGGTTACTATTAAAACCAATAGAATCAGCCGGCTTCCGCGCATCAATTGTAAATCAATAATTTATTCAGGCACAAGTATAAAAAATAAACCAGGCCATGAAATATTAAAAACTTCAACATATTAACAATGAGAACGGTAAAGAATACAGTTGAAGTTGAATTAAATGTGGTCGGGGCTTGGTAACAGCCCGGTTAAATCAATAATGAATGGCTAACCACCTGTAAACTGGGGCACTATTAGTAACTTTACGATATGAAATTCAGGATATTGGTATTGATCAACGCTGCTGCGGTGGCTGTTACCCTCTCGGTAGTGAATTATTATTTTCAACACAGCTGGTATTACGTCGGAATAACTTTTTTTATGACACTGATCACCAGTTTTATCGTGTTTTACTACCTTATGGAAAGGTATGTACACTCTAAAATAAAACTCATTTATAAGCTGATCCATAACTTAAAACTTGGCAGAGACCTGCGCGATGCCCTCGGGGATCATGTGAGTTCTGATCCGATAAACGATGTGGAGCAGGAAGTTAAGGAGTGGGCGAAAGAGAAAAAAACCGAGATTGAAGAACTGCGTAAGCAGGAAAAATTCCGCAGGGATTTTTTATCAAACATTTCGCACGAATTTAAAACTCCGCTCTTCGCCATCCAGGGCTACATCGAAGCCCTGCAGGACGATGGCCTTGAAGATAGAGCGCTGGCCCTTGACTTCCTGGCTAAGGCGGCAAAGAACGTTGACCGGTTAAGCTATCTGATCACCGATCTTGATGAAATATCCAAACTGGAATCAGGTGAAATACCAGTAAACCTTACGCGCTTTAAAATTAACGACCTGATCAAAGAGGTGATGGAGTCGATGGAGTTAAAAGCGCGGCAGCAGAACATTAAATTAGTATTCAAACAAAAGTATGATGATGCAATTTTGGTAAATGCAGATCGCGAAAAGATCAGGCAGGTACTGGTAAATCTGATCGATAATTCGCTAAAGTATGGGAACGAGGAAGGCGAAACCGCTGTGAGCCTGTTCGAGCTTCATGACCAGGTGTTGGTTGAAGTTACTGACAATGGCATCGGGATAGAGGAAAAATATCTTCCCCGACTGTTTGAGCGATTTTTCAGGACGGATAGCAGTCGATCCAGGCAGATCGGTGGCTCAGGGCTTGGGCTGGCTATCGTGAAACATATCATCGAAGCCCACGAGCAAACTATCAACGTACGCAGCACCGAAGGTTTGGGGTCAACTTTTGGTTTTACCCTGCAAAAATCCAAGCAGAGTTTACCTTTTCCTAACATATCTGTTCTTAAAAATTAACATTAACTTAACATTGCAAAGTTACCTTTGCGCAAACTTCACCCTAAAATGTCGCTAAACAGTATATTTCAATACTTTGTTCCAAAGGACAAAAAAGTGTTTTTCCCGCTCTTTGAGCAAGCAGCAAACAACGTTGTCGCTATGGCTACGATGCTGGTAGAAACCGTTAATTCGACCAACCCTGCTACCCGCGAAGAACTGATCAGGCAAATAGACAAGCTGGAAAACAAAGGCGACGAAATTACCCATCAGCTTTACCTGGAGCTGGGAAAGAACTTTATCACACCATTTGACCGTGAAGACATCCACCAGCTGGCCTCGGCGATTGACGACGTTGCTGATAATATACAAGGCGCTGCAAACCGGATGAGCTTATACCGGATTGATGATTTTAACGACCATATCAAAAAACTTTCTGAACTGATATTACAGTGCAGCACCGACCTGGAAAAGGCTGTCAGGGAGTTGAAGGATCTTAAAAACGTCAGGAACATTGCCGATTCATGTATTCGCATCAACAGCGTTGAAAATCAAGCTGATCATGTGTTTGACCGTGCTGTCGCCGACCTGTTTTTGTACGAAACGGATGCCATCCGCCTTATCAAGTACAAAGAAATACTTTCATCGCTGGAAACGGCAACCGATATGTGCGAGGATGCAGCCAACGTAATGGAATCAATTTTAGTTAAAAACGCCTGATAGCTTAATGGTTACACCCATCCTAATTGTCGTAGTTTGCCTGGCCCTGATATTCGACTACACCAACGGATTTCACGATGCCGCTAACTCTATAGCCACCATTGTGTCCACTAAAGTTTTAACGCCATTCCAGGCGGTGCTGTGGGCCGCCGCCTTCAATTTCCTGGTTTATTTTTTTACCAGGGAATATAAAGTCGCGCACACGGTTTCGAAAATTGTACATGAGCATTTTATCACGCTCAATGTGTTGCTGGCAGCGCTTATAGCTGCTATCACCTGGAACCTGGCCACATGGTGGTTTGGTATACCGTCCAGCTCATCCCACACCCTGATCGGAAGCTTTGCCGGAGCAGCTATCACTAATGCCTTGTACATGGGCTCTACAGCCTTAAGCGCCGTTAATATGTCGTACATATTAACCATACTCGCTTACATTGTGCTGGCGCCGGTTATCGGGTTGATATTAGGCTACCTGGTAACCATACTCATCCTGTATATCTGCAAAAATTCAAGGCCCGCAAATGCCGAACGCTGGTTTAAACGACTCCAATTGGTGTCGTCGGCCGCGCTCAGCTACGCGCACGGCGGCAACGACGCCCAAAAAGTAATGGGGATTATTTATGTTTCCGTAGTTACCGCGCATGTAGTAAAGGCCGATGCGCCCCTGCCGCACTGGATACCGCTGGCCTGTTACAGCGCAATCGCTTTGGGCACTATGTCGGGCGGATGGCGAATTGTGAAAACTATGGGATCGCGTATCACCAAGATCACTCCGCTCGAAGGGGTTGCCGCTGAATCGGCCGGCGCCATCACTTTATTTTTTACGCAATTTTTTGGAATACCCGTGTCAACCACGCACACTATAACCGGGTCGATCATTGGCGTGGGGTTAACCAAACGACTGTCAGCAGTTCGCTGGGGATTAACCATCAACATCATCTGGGCCTGGATCATCACCATCCCGGTATCAGCCATAGTTGCCGGCCTGGTATTCGTATTGCTGCGGGCGTTGATTGGCGTATAAGCTTATTTTTTTCTGAACTTTATACGCAGCGTAATAATTTCCGGCTGTTTGTTAGAATTGCCTACCCATTCGGGGCCATCCTTAACCAGGCTAATCGCTTTTTTGTCGGCGGCCGCACTTAGCCCCTTTCTGATTCTTATATTACTGATGCTACCATGTCTGTCGACGGTGAAAGTAAGTTTTACGATCCCGGCCGCACCGTCTGCGGAGACTGCGTTGATCTTTAAATAGCGCCTGAATGCGCCCCAGTCTTTTTGCGGGTGCGCGGGAATATCATAATCAACGGCGTCCTTTGGCTGCGAAGTAAAGCCCGTTGCAATGGATTCGCCCAAATCGGTGCTATCGGCGGGCGCCATGGTTATCGTTTTTACCGTATCGCGGACGGTTGCGCCGGCATTATACTGGCGTGTATGATATCCGCGGGTAGCAATTTCAAGCTTCGTGTGGCCGGTGTCTACATTCAAGCTGAAAAATCCTGCCGCGTCTGTTTTGGTAGTCTGGCTGGTTCCCGCAACTTTTATCGTGGCGCCCTGTATCGGCAGGCCGTTATTCTGGCCTATTACTTTGCCTTGTATGGTTGAGTTTGCAATTAACTGGCTGGCGGACAGGGTACCGAGATTGCCGCTGGTTAGCAGTTTGCTCAGCTCAGCCGGCTTGTTGCCGGGGTATACTTTAACACCCGGAGCCTGCGACTGCAACTGCTGCTGAGGAGCTACATTGTATGCCTTATTGGCGACCTTGTCAGCTAACAAATTGGAAGTATCCGCTTTTTTTGCCGATTTATAGTTCATCACGATCACCTCGCTAAGTGATGCTGTATCTTTGTTCACCGGGACGTTGTCTACCGGTTTGTTGGTTGTTATAGCGGCCGCCGGTTGAATATCAGCTGCCGCTGGCGGGGTTTGCCTTACGACTTTATCTTTCCGTGTAACTGGCTGGACGGCTGTTTTAGCCAGGTTGTTTGCGGCCATATTTGGCTTTGCCGCCTGTTGCGCTGTCGGGTTAGCAATCGTGTCGGCGGTTTGTGCTGCAGACGTGTGTTTGCCCGATTGTTGCGAATAGGTCTTTACAATACTTTTCACCGGTTCGCGCCCCTGGTAAAGCCACCAAACCCCGGCCGAGCATATCACCAGCAGGGAAGCGGCTATTCCGATAATCCTAAATGGAATAATTCGCGTTCTTTTTTCAGCAATCCGCATATTTAACCGGGAAGCCAGATCGCCAAGGTTAGCCTGTTGATCGGCCTTTGCATTCTGGTATCCCTCCAGTGCATCCATTAAAAAAGGGTCATCCTGCGCCTGCCGCTCCAATTGGTGCATGGCGCGGGCGTCAAGCTCCCCGTTCAGGTACTTCCTTATTTGCGATATGTCGTGCAATCGTTTACCCACTGCTTTTTTCCATGCAAATTTTCAGGTTGCGTTTGCCGTTTTGTATATAACTTTTCACCTCGTTTAAGCTGAATCCCAGCGCATCAGCGATTTCTTTATAGCATTTTTGCTGCAGATAAAACAAATCAACGCTCTGCCGCTGATTTCTGGGCAGTTTTTCCATACAATCCTCTAATGTCCGCATCACCACTTCCCGGTCTTCATCGGTATGATGCAAAAAAGGCGAAGATTCCACAACCTCATCCAAATTAATCGTCTCCATCTTTTTGCCCGCCCGCAGCTGCATTAAGCAATAGTTTCGGCTCACCACGTATAGCCAGCTGGTAAACTGCTTAACGTCATATTGTTTTGCCTTGCCGATCAACTCTTCAAATATGCCCATCACCGCATCTTTTGCCAATTCTTCATCGTGAAGGTATTTAAGGCACACGCCATATACCAGGGGCATTTGCCTTTCAAATAATTGCCCCAAAACCGAAAGGTCCCCGGTATCGCGGTAGTTACTGAGCAGTTCGTTGTCGTCTGCGCTTTTTTGGGGTTTTGACCGGTTAAAAAAATTCATTTACGGGGTGACTAAAATAAAATTTTTTGACGGCTTATGGAAATCGGCACTTCTTAGCATCATTATTACTGAACAGCTATTAAAAAGACTATCCACGTATACAACATTGCTGGTAATACCAGCCTCGCCGCATAATGTGAACGTTGAAATTGGTTAGACGAATGATGGCCTCCCTCCGAATCATCTGTGGGCGCAGATGGGAAAGAGGGGGCCTGCGGCGGGCAATCAAACGCAGAATGGGATCACCATAAATGCCCGTTTTTAACACCTATTCAATAGCCGTGCAACTGACTATTAATAAGCGGTTTTTTTGCCCCAAAACTTCCACATTTTCCACACTTTGCCGGATCATCGCGCCCCGTCGATGTGTCCTATTGGTTAAAAAAACCCTATATCGGGCATGGCACAGCTATTGCGTAATAATTAATGTAATACTGCGGAAATGATTGTTCATATTTAAACACACCTGCCGGATTACCCGTTCTTTATATTTATAATATATTAATATTATATTTAACCCAAAGTAATTTAAGCTAATCCCGAAGCAATCATGTGCAAACTTGTAGTAATTGATGATAACCCCACGGATCACTATATTATGCAAAGACTATTGCATAATAATTATAACTGTGAACAAGCCACGTATACCTATGACGGTCGCCTGGTGTTAGACTACCTGGAGCAAAATAAGGAAACATCGGCTTTGCCTGACGTGATATTTTTAGACCTGGACATGCCGGAACTTACCGGATGGGAGTTTTTGGACGAGTTGGAAACCTTCAACCGCAACTCAAAAAAGAGAGTGCAGGTACATATCATGAGCTCTTCCATCCGGTCGGCAGATGTTTTTCATTCGAAGAAATACGCTTGTGTTAATTCTTTCATGACCAAGCCGTTATCCCGCGATGAAATCAACAAGATTTGCGAAGAGGCTAGCCCTGGCCGCAGGGACGTAGCCTGATCTTTTCCCTTTAAAATTATTTTTGAGCAATACCTTAAGCAAGGATGGTTACCCAAAACCATCCTTTGCTGTTTTATGTTGGATTTTTCGCTGGCGTTTCATTTTTTAAGAGGTTCAGGGAGGCTTTACCGGTCGCAATTTCGTTAAACGTGAGTCAATGTCGTTTACTTACGGGTTCTCCTGAGCATTTTCGCCTCATCCTAAATCCTTCTCCAAAGGAGAAGGACTTCGATGCACAGCGGAAAACTGCCTTTTTTAAGCCCCTCTCCCTTGG